>Ga0208618_1000309_pt1 | contig 23389 bp, 22 predicted proteins | sample CryBogCBE18Jul08_FD_184585 | JGI IMG/M metagenome (GOLD analysis project Ga0208618, IMG submission 184585) | Freshwater microbial communities from Crystal Bog, Wisconsin, USA - CBE18Jul08 (SPAdes) | ecosystem: Environmental > Aquatic > Freshwater > Lake | place: Crystal Bog, Wisconsin, USA...
GATCAGAGGCGTCGCTATCTCTAAGGGCACATTGGATGTGTTGCTGGAAACTGGATGGGTGCGCTTGAGAGGTCGCCGAAAAGCGCCTGGACGACCGATAACCTATGGAACGACTGACGCCTTTTTGATGCATTTTGGTCTAGAACAAATTAGTGATTTGCCAGGCCTCGAAGAATTAAAGGGCGCAGGTTTGTTTGATGGAAAGCTTCCAAAGGGGTTTGGCGTGCCCCAACCATCTGATGATATCGCCTTGCGTGAGGACGAAGATCCTCTCGAGGACGATCTGCCGTCCCTTTTGGATATGGACTTTCCAGAAGAACCTCAGATAGTTGAGGAAATTGAATCAGAACTTGAGTAGGCGCCGGCAAAGCCAATAGGGCGATCTACATGCTTGTTTTTATACTGCTGCAAGCTTAGGTTTGATAACGGCTTGGGCTTATGATGTCTGAGATTTATTGGAGGCGTTAGATCATGGGTAGTCTGTCGATATGGCATTGGATCATCGTCGGCGGCGTCGTCTTCGTTTTATTTGGCGGCAGGTTTAAGATTTCCGATGTTATGGGGGATGTCGCTAAAGGTATCAAAGCCTTCAAAAAAGGCATGTCGGAGGATGAAGATGGCGCAAGATCTGAAAAGTCTTTGGATGCGCCTCAGCTTGATCGCCGCGCCATTGATGCGGAAAAGACGATCGATCATCACAAACTCTGATTTTTTATCTAGAGTTTCCTGATGTTTGATCTTGATCCCAGTAAGTTGATCGTTATTGGCGTCGTCGCCCTGATTGTCATTCCATCTAAAGATTTACCGCGTGTCTTGCGCACGCTTGGACAGACCTCGGCGCGGCTGCGTCGGATGGCCCGGGAGTTCCAAGATCAATTTTCTGACGCGCTCAGAGATGCTGAATTTTCTGATCTTAAGAATGATGTTGAAAGAGCTAATGCTTCTTTAAAAGAATCCATTGATCTGGGCGGCTCGTTTAATCCCATGGCAGAAGCGCGCAAACAAATTTCTGATGCGATTGAGGGAAAATCATTTGGAAATGATCAAGAGAAAGAAAAGCAGCACATAAAGAAGCCTGCCGAGGACGGCGGCGAATGACGCATCATGATGATACGGAAATTGAGGCGACAAAAGCGCCGTTAATTGAGCATCTCATGGAATTGCGGGAGCGTCTTATTCGCGCTTTGATCGCCTTCCTTGTAATGTTCGTCTTATCATTCTTTTTTGCCAAAGATATCTATAACATTCTGGTTGTGCCCTATACTCATGCGGCAGGTCCCGAGGCCCGCCTTATATACACTGCGCCTCAGGAATATTTTTTTACGCAAATAAAAGTCGCACTTTTTACCGCCGCTTTTCTGGCGTGCCCTATTATATTTTCTCAAATCTATGCTTTTGTTGCGCCTGGTCTCTATAGACATGAGCGCGCAGCCTTTCGTCCATATCTTTTTGCAACGCCTATTTTTTTTGGTCTTGGCGCGATCGTTGTTTATTTCATCGTCATGCCTAATCTGCTCAATTTTTTTATAGGTATGCAGCAGGCGAATGAGCCAGGTAAGGCTCAGATTGAATTATTACCGCGTGTTTCTGAATATTTATCTCTTATCATGACATTAGTGTTGGCTTTTGGAATAGTTTTTCAAACCCCAGTGATACTGACGCTTTTGGGCCAGGTAGGAATTGTTTCATCAAAATTTCTATCTGAACAGAGGCGCTATGCTATCGTAATTGTATTTATTATATCCGCCATATTGACGCCGCCAGATGTATTTTCTCAACTTGCGCTCGCATTTCCTGGCATAATTCTCTATGAAGTTTCAATATACGCCGTCAGATTAATCGAGAAGAATAGGGAGAAGAACAAATAACATTACCCGTTATTTGTCTTGCAACTTATGTATGACATAAAATGGATCAGAGATAATTCTGAATTATTTGAAGCTGGCCGGAGCCGCCGAGGTCTGTCCCCTATATCTGAAAAGCTTCTTATGCTTGATGATGCGCGTCGTCATGCGATTGGACAACTTCAGGTGTCGCAAGAGCGACGCAATTTCATTTCTAAAGAAATTGGTATTGCCTTCAAGGAAGGAGATCACGCCCGCGCTGAAGCATTAAAAAGCGAGGTTGCTGTAATTAAAGAAAACTGGGACAGGCTTGAACAGGAAGAAAAACAGGCAAAAGAAGATCTCGAAGCGGCTTTGCTTGAACTGCCAAATATGCCGATGGATGATGTTCCTGTTGGTTTAAACGAGCATGATAATTTAGAGGTTTCTCGTTGGGGCGTTGTTCGTGAATTTTCTTTTCAGCCTAAAGAGCATTTTGATCTTGGTGAAAAACTTGGCCTTATGGACTTTGAAGCTGCAGCAAAAATATCTGGTGCGCGGTTTGTTGTTAACAAAGGTCAGTTGGCTCAATTAGAACGCGCGCTTGCACAATTTATGTTGGACCAGCATATCCATGTAAATGGCTATATGGAAGTTAATCCTCCTCTACTTGTTCGCGATGATGCGATGGTTGGCACCGCGCAGCTTCCAAAATTCCGGGATGATCAATTTTCTGTCAGTAGTGGCTACTGGCTCATTCCGACAGCAGAAGTCCCTCTCACGAATTTAGTTCGAGAAAGCATTCTTGAAGAAAAACAATTACCGCTTCGGTTAACTGCAGGAACCTATTGTTTTCGAGCTGAAGCGGGAGCAGCAGGTCGTGATACGCGTGGCATGATCAGACAGCATCAGTTTTTTAAAGTCGAACTTGTGTCCATCACCACACCTCAACAGTCATTGATCGAACATGAGCGTATGACCGCTTGTGCTGAAAATATATTACAGGCATTGGCGCTGCCTTATCGAAAGATGCTTTTATGCTCAGGAGACATGGGCTTTGCTTCCCAAAAAACATATGATCTTGAAGTATGGCTTCCTGGTCAAAATACCTATCGTGAAATATCGTCATGTTCTATTTGTGGAGATTTCCAAGCGCGGCGCATGAATGCGCGCTATCGCCCCCACTCAAGTAAAACAACGCAATTTGTTCATACCTTAAATGGCTCTGGCATTGCCGTGGGTCGCGCACTTGTTGCTGTTTTGGAAAATTACCAAGAGGAAGATGGCTCTGTCATCATTCCTGAGATTTTACGCCCCTATATGCGGGGATTAGATCGCATTTCGCCTGTGGCATAGAGTGTTAACATGAGAATACTGGTTACTAACGATGACGGCATACATGCTCCAGGCATTAAAATCGCTGAAAGCCTATGCCGTGAACTTACGGATGATGTTTTTGTTGTTGCCCCTGAATATGAACAGTCTGGCGTTTCACATTCTCTATCGCTGAATGATCCTTTGCGTGTGCGTAAGATTTCAGATCGTCATTATGCAGTTAAGGGGACCCCCACAGATTGCGTCATTATGGCTATACGAAATCTTATGCAGGATCATTTGCCTGATCTGGTGGTGTCTGGGGTTAACAGTGGTCAAAATCTTGCCGAAGATGTCACTTATTCTGGCACAATTGCAGGCGCTATGGAGGGTACAATTCTCGGCATTCCATCCATTGCCCTGTCCCAGGTCTACGACTTTTTTGCAGGACGGGAGACAATACTCTGGCAATGCGTGGAGAAACATGGCGCGTCGATCGTTAAAAAACTTATTGATGCAGGAATACCAAAAAATATCTTAATCAACGTCAACTTTCCAAATTGTTTACCAGAAAACGTTGCCGGCGTTGCTGTTACCATGCAGGGACGTCGCAGTAGCGATATGATGAAGATTGATACGCGCGCGGATGGGCGGGGAAACCCTTATCATTGGATTTCCTTTCAGCGCGGAAATTTTAAACCAGGCGCTGGTTCAGATCTCCTGGCCATAGAAGAAAACAAAATATCAATTACGCCACTGCAGTTAGACCTTACAGATCATCCCAGCGTCACAAGATTGGCGATGGTCTTTGGGGAAACGTCTTGAGCGACGATGGATTGATACAATCAACGCCAGAAGAGAGGGGCTGCTTACTTCTAGCCATGCGGCGCGCAGGAGTTAACGATATAGGCTTATTGCGCGCCATTGAAACACTGCCGCGCGAGCGGTTTGTGCCGCCACGTTTCCAAGATCTTGCACATAAAAATATTTCTTTACCTATTGCCTGCGGTCAAACAATGTCGCGACCCGTTGATCTTGGTCGGCGGCTACAGGCCCTTAGAGTGACAAAAGAGCATCGTGTTCTTGAGGTTGGCGCGGGATCTGCCTATGCCACGGCTCTTCTTGCGCATCTTGGGCGAGACATTGTCTCTTTTGAAAGATACCAGACTCTTGCGCGATCGGGCCAACAAAGACTGCGGGAGCAGGGCGTCACAAACGCCAACATCATATTTGGTGATGGATTAGCCATATCTGATCTTGGAAGTTTTGACAGAATTCTTGTTAATTTGGCGCTTGGAGATGTGCCCTTAACATTGCAGGCGTTGCTTAATCCAGGCGGCGTTTTGGTCTTTGCGCTTTCCGCCTCAGCACCAGGTTGCAAAAAGCAACAGCTGATTAAGGTTACCAAATCCTTACTGGCCGGATTTGTGTCTGAGCATATAGGCGTAACGCGGTTGACAGCGTCATGTATCGGATCGTCGCAGACAATGTGATTATCCGTAATTTTAAAAAAATTATTTTTATTCTTTAATATTTCGATCGCATCTTAAACATCTCCTTAACTCAAATGAGGCTAGATATGAGCTGTTGAGGTTGAGTGCAGATGGGTTGGGCCATGGCTAAAGTGCATCAAGTTAGTAATTATCGTCTCACGTTACGGCTTATGATGGCAGTTGGCGCTGCGGCCTTAACAGCTGGCTGTGCTGATTCCTCTCGCTTCTCAGATCCTTTTTCTGATCCATATAGCGGCATGAAAAAAACGCTTGCCTCCCGTCCGGTTGACCAGTCCCCGACAGGAACGATCCAGCAAGATTTACCCTCGCGCTCCGCAGCTGTTTCCCCAGTTGAATCGCGGCCTCTGCCTGCCCCCCAACAGAGCGCGCCGGCCCCGCAATCAGCGCCAGTGTCAACTTCAACAGCGCAGCCATTGCAAAATATGCATGTAAATAACAGCGGTGATCCACATTGGACAGCCAGTGGCGGCACCCCAATTGTTGTTGCGCAAGGTGAAACGGCATCTATTCTTGCCAATCGATACGGCGTGCCAGTTGAGGCTTTTATAAAATCAAATGGACTTAGCGCTCAGTCGCAGGTCCAGCCAGGCATGCGCGTTGTTGTCCCTGTTTATCGCGCCAGCGCAGTCGCCTCAAAAGCGCCTTTAGACACAGCTTCCAAGCCCCTATCAAAAGCTGAAATGGCTGCGTTGCATCAGAATGAATTAAAAGCTGAGAAAGAGCGTAAGCTTCTTGAGCAGCAAGCGTTAAAGCAAAAAGAATTAGATAAGATTTCCGCGCGTCGCGAAGCGCTCGCGCTTGAAAAAGAAAAGCGTTTGGCTGAGCTGAAAGTCAAAAATACTAAAGGCTCGGTGACGAAAACTGTTGCTGATAATGCAGGCCAATCTCAAGCAACATCGGCCAAATCATCATCTGAGACAGCGCCGATCGCTGCGCCAGTTGTTGCTGAAAAAGCGACTAAATCTGAGCAAAAACTCGCTCAATCCGAAAAGAGCGCGTCTGACTCGTCAAAAAATGTTGATAAATCACCCACTGCATCCATTCCGCCAGATGACGTCAAATCACTTGCGACTGATGACGGCAGACCAGAATTTCGTTGGCCGGCGCGTGGTCGCATCATCCAGGGATATGCGTCTGGCGGCAATGACGGCATTAACATCGCCGTTCCTGAAGGCACCCAAGTCAAAGCTGCAGAGGGCGGTGAGGTTGCCTACGCCGGAAGCGAGCTAAAGGGCTATGGCAATATGGTGTTGATACGTCACCCTAACGGCTTTGTCACGGCCTATGCAAATAATGGCGAATTGGTCGTTAAAAAAGGCGATAAGGTGAAGCGTGGCCAAACAATTGCTCATTCAGGCCAAAGTGGCAATGTTGGCTCTCCGCAATTGCATTTTGAGCTGCGTAAAGGCTCCACACCTGTTGATCCAACAAGTTATTTAGCAGGTCTGTAACAATCTTCTCTTCTACAGCGTTGGCGAGACACTAGCGCTGAAGATTATCGGGCGGGGGACCTTGAATTAGGTTCTCCGCCCGACTAATTTTTATGATTAGAATTTCATGATGTTTTTCATAGTGAGGATAAAATGCGTTTTTTCCTGATCGCTTTAATTCTTTATTCCTCTTCAGCCTATGCCGTTGATCCAACAGGCATTCCTAATTGTGATGCTTTTTTGAAACGTTATGAGTCATGTACGTCTCTTTTAACGCCAAAACAAATTCATGCGGCACAAAAAGAACTCTTGGAAAGCGCAATGAGCATGCGCGCAGCCGCAACAAACCCCGCTTTACGTAATGATCTGGAAAAGTTTTGTTCTGATCGCTTCGAGCAAATGAAGAAAGCCAGTGATATCGCAGCCTGTATGTCTAAGCCTTGAGCCTATGCACTGATATAAAATGATCTAAATATTGCCGCGTTCGCATCTCAGCAATCCTTGATGCTGTCCTTTGAAAATCTCGCGCCTCGTTTCCATGGGCGGCTTGATACAGGCTGGCGGGCTCTGCTTCAGCTGACATTGCGAGTAGGGATCTGTTTTCATAAATAATATCAATCAATGTGATCAATCTTCGGGCTTCATTTTTGTTTTCAAGTTTTAATATCGGAATATTAGCAATGATTATGGCGTTAAAAGATTTTATAATTTCAGCATAATCCATAGCCGCTAATGGTTGTCCGCAAATATCAGTAAAGTTAAATCGAGCCGTTTTATTGCAAGCTTCTGGAATGGTGATCTCGCGTTTTTTAATGTTTATGACTGTTTCTACGCCTGATCTTTGTCCAGACAAGGTATAAAATAATTGGTCTAGCGCCTTATCAGCCAAATCATCTGCGGGCACAAAATATATTTCATTAATGCTGCTATCTTGTAATCTATAGTCTGACTGTGACGTTATATGAACAACTTCCATATGGCTTTTCATTATCTCAATAAACGGCAAAAATAACTCTCTATTTCTACCGTCTTCATATAGTCTCTTTGGCTCAACATTCGACGTCGCGACAATAATCATGTCAGAGATAAAAAGATGCGAGAATAACCGCGCAAGTATTGTTGCATCAGCAATGTCATTTACGATGAACTCATCAAAACAAAGGAGCTTTACCTCGCTTGATATTTCTTTAGCGACATATTCAATGGGATCGATGTCGTCTAATGAGCTATCTGTTCTTGCACTATGCAATCGAGTGTGGATGTCAGCCATGAAGGCATGAAAATGAACGCGTTTTTTTTGTTGTATCGGCGCAAGATCAAAAAAACTATCTAATAGCATTGTTTTGCCGCGACCAACATCACCCCAAAGATACAGGCCAATTGGTTTAGGCGCTTTCTTTTTCCAAAAAGGAAACCAGTTTTCGACACCAGGATTTTGAGTTGCGATTTGATCTATTAGTCTTTGCATGCGCGCGATTGCATGGATCTGTGATTCATTTCGACGCAAGGCGCCTTCCATTACCAATTTTTGATAATGTTCAAGCATTTCAGGAAAAAAAGAGGCTTTACTCATATGCGGCGCATTCTTCCTTGCGTCGCGTTTAATGCGTCTTCCTTGAGTTCATAGTAAAGCAAACGATCTGGGTCGACTGGTCCAGGCATCGTTATGTGTCCTTGAGGCACGCATATAAAACCCATTCGTGAATAATAATCCTGATCGCCAACCAGTAAGACCAGACTATGTCCAGCGGTGCGTGATGCTTCAAGTGAATATTTTACCAGTGACTCGCCCACGCCTTGAGAACGAAAGGCCGCTTCCACTGTCAGTGGTCCTAATAATAAAGCCGGCTTTGATCCAATCAGAATATGCGTGATGATATTTGAGCCAATCAAAAGTGGGCCAATGCGCGCTACATAGGAAAGTGTATAATCAGGTTTGACGCCTTCTCTTAACCGATAAGCGGTTCTTGCATAACGGCCTGGGCCGTATGTGCGCTCATCAAGTTTTTCAATGTATGGCTCGTCAGAAACGGTGAGCGGGGTAAATTTTATCGCCAGATCATTCATCGCTATTTTTACTTCTTCAATGGCCAAAATAAAGTTGCCCCTCTTTAGCCAAATCAAAAAATTGATTTTCTTTGCTCTTACTATTTAACCTTAGATCTGTTCATTGATCATATCACCAATAGGAAGATTTTGACTTTCCTTCAAAGACCTCAGCAATACGGGCGCGCGTTGCTGGAGTCGTCTCAGTTGGGAGGTCGTTGTAGGGGTAAAAGCAAGCTTCGGCAATTTCCCGATCGGGTTGATGCGGCCCTTCGTCGAGGAAGTCACGTATGATGTATAAAGCAACATGATCTCGTGCGGATGCGCGCTGGTTAAGATAAAGGTTATAGAGTTCAAGCGCTCCTTGAGCCCGAATGGCGCATTCTTCCTGTAATTCTCTTTTCAGTGATTGTTCGATTGTTTCGCCGACTTCGACGCCTCCGCCAGGCAAATAATAACCCGACACATAAGTATGTCGAACGAGCATGACGTGATTTTCCGGGTTGATGACCAGGCCTCGAACCCCCAATGTCATGGGGCGTTGGAATAACGCGCCAAATGTCATCACGCGATGGGTAAGCCAGGAATATCGTAAGAGGTGATGTTTTTTCATTTGACGATAAGATAAAACAAATAGGCTGCGCGCACAAAAGCCTAGCTTTTTTGAAAGGGAGATTTTCTTGAGTTTTGTTATTGCCCATCTGTCAGATGCGCATATTGGTCCTGTTCCCAGGCCTAATTTGGCCGAGCTGCTTGGCAAGCGGGTGACGGGCTATGTCAATTGGCTTTATAAACGCGCGGATCAGCATGGGATGGATGTGCTGTCTGAGATTGTGTCGGACTTGATGAATAATCATCCTGATCATGTCATTATGACTGGCGATATTGTTAATATCGGTCTTGCTGCCGAGCTGTCACTGGCAAAAGAATGGCTGTCTACTTTAGGCCCTGCGACGGCTGTTTCTTTTACGCCTGGCAATCATGACGCTTATGTTGATCAATCAACCGCTCTTATTGACACAATATTTCGTCCTTGGATTAGCGGCGACACTCCATCTCATGGGTTTCCATATGTGCGACGGCGGGGGGACATTGGGTTAATTGGCTTGAGCTCTGGTGTGCCTACTGGACCTTTTATTGCCTCTGGTCGTCTCGGATCAGAACAACTTGCCGCCATGGCCGCTCTATTGGATGAGTTAAGAAAAGAGGGGCGTGCGAGAGTTGTTTTTCTACATCATCCGCCTCATGTCGGGGGCGCCCGCTTATTGCGCGGCCTAGAGGATGCAGAACTCTTTGAAAAGACAATTGCGCAGCATGGCGCTGATTTGATTGTCCATGGTCATAATCATAAACCCAGTTTAGCTTATCTGGAGGGTCCAATGGGTCCTATTCCTGTGGTGGGGGTGGGGTCTGCTTCTGCCCGCGCAGCTGGTCATAAGCCCGCAGCCTCCTATCATTTATATTTTTTTAGCAGGATAGATAAAAATTTTGAAATCAGCATGATAAGGCGCGGACTTAATGCTTCTGGTGAGGTCTGCGAGCTTGAGCGACGCGTGATTTCGTCAAACGTGCCAGCCTGACTTAAAGCGGCGCTATCGAGGCTTGGTAAAACCACTGGCCGATAATGATTAAAAGGCCAATGAAACATAAGACGCCAATTAATTCGCAAAAATAACGATAGCCGCGCCATAAGATTGTAATTGTCGAATGAGGCGCTCTAGAAGCCTTCTTTTTCTCAACGATCATTTGAGCAGGACCGCCGCTCGCATAATCCGCTGCGAGAGCTTTTTCGCGTTCAATTAGACGATGGGCGACGTAATTGGTGACAGCGTCCACCATATCGTCAACCTTATCGGTCTGCGCGAGTTTAATGCGACCATGACGCGTGTCTTGCATGAAACAATAGCCGCGACGATCTCGATCCATATGAATGAAGCCCAGATGATCAATGAATAGTCTGGGATGCTCGCCGGGTGAAATCGCAATATCGAACATGTCGCATTCTGGCGGCAGCTGAGCGATGAGCGGGTTTAATGCATCACGCATGATTTCAAGACGCGCGACCTCTGCAAGCCGAAGATCCGTTAATGCGCTCGACTGTTCTGCATTTTCCAATCTTGCGCGGCGTAAGGCATTTGACAACGAATGCACCCGCGCGTTCAGCGAGTGTGGGGCGATACTTACGGGGTCGGTTTCCTCGACCGGGACGGCTGTTTCGACACGCGCGAAAGGCTGGCCTTTTAATTGGCTCACGGGCGGGGCGGTGAAAGCATCGTCCATTTGATCCAGACCAGGGCCTTAGAGCTGGGTGTAATCTCAATAATTATTTATAGACTGTTTTTAAGACAAAGCGAAATGGACTGATGCCGCCAAATTTGGAAGGGGTCGACTTTTTCGAACCTGTCCGGCTATTGGGACATTATTATACACATCTGATTCCATAGAATCAGTAAAGTGCGCGCTATGACGCGCCTGCGCGGAGGAACCCGATGGCGGTCACCAACGGCGAAGCGGAGTTTGGCGGTCAAAGCATTGAAAGAACCCTTGTTGGGTTTAGTTTTCTAACACTGTCCGTTTTTCAGGTTGCGCAGGGGCCTGTAGACGCGGTCCTTGCTGGTGTTTTCGCAGCGCTCTCATTAATTCTTCTCAAGCCAGCGGAAGACGCTGCAAGGCAAACTTCTGCTGCGCTCGTTGATTTTGCCGTCATCGCCACATTCGCTGTTCTTGTTGATAACGCCGCCGTTCTGTGGCGGTCGCCAGAAACTTTTTGGGGCGTTTTTATTTTCTCTCCTGTGGGAGGGAGCGTGGCGGCGCTTACCTATTTACTCGGAATGGTTTGCCTAAAAGCCGCGTCAAGGCTTTTATTGCGCGTTGGTTTGGCGCTTTTGCCTTTCTTGTTTTGTTTACTCATTGCGCTTGGATCGCCGCCGGTTTCTTATCTTGGCGGCATTTCTTTTCTTGGGCTACACGCACCTGAAGATCTATGTAAAATTTTTGGCCGTACAATTGTTTTATTTTTACTCAATGAAGCTGTTGTTGTTGGCGTTCCTTTTGTCTTAGGTCGGTTTCAACCACGGGAATGGCGTCCTCATTTTATTCTCTTCATCTCTGCGTTCCTTGCCTCCTTAACGCCTTTCATAGCCTCTGCTGAAGCCTTTTATATCGCCCCTTATTTACCAAAACCACTATCCGCTATTTTGGCGATGGTTCTTGCCGCTCTAGCCCAAGCTGGCTTGTGGGGAGAAACCTACCTTATTACCCAAGCCCTAGCTGGATTGTTACGCGCCGTCCCCTCGCTCTCGATTGTTGTTTATAGCGATTGGAAGCTTGGCGCTGAAAAGGGAGCCGTTTATGGGTTCGTCTTTATGGCCGTTGTGCTCGCGACTGCTCTGATCTGCGATTTCCCGCCAGCCTTTTCTCTAATTGTTTTATCTGGACCATTTGGCGCGTTGCTTATTGGCGCAACCATTTATCCACTGTTGCGCGTCATTGTTGAAAGCACAGACGCGACGCCTCCATTTTTTAATCGATTGCGGGAGGCCTATACTCTCACGCAGAATTTTGCGCGAGGCGCTGTCATTGGCTTGGCTGTCAGCTTTGCTCTTATGATCAAATTGCCAACTTTTGACGGGTTGGATCGGTTCGCTTTTGGCTTTATCGCTGGCGCAATCGCTTATGCGGGTATAGACGCAATTTTTGACATGATTGCCTTAGTAAAAAGGCGCCGTCAGCATTTTCGTAGTTGGCGTGTCTATGCTTTAGGCGTAGGATTAGGCGGCATCGTTGGCGGCGCGGTTGCATGGTATCTTGATTTTGGTCAGCTCGAAACAATCGTCAATAAATTCCATGCTTATGCGTCGCTTAATTATATAATTGATAATCGTCCGGTAAATTCCTACGTCATTCGTCCGCTTTTTTCAAAATGGGGCGCAACTGATCTGGGTGTTGTCGATGGATCTGTTAGGCTGTTTTACGACGAGTCTCTATCAGGCGTAATTCAGTGGATATTCGCCGCTCCTTTATTTTCGATCAATTTATTCTTTCTGACGGCGCTCTTACAAAGAAGCCTGCGCCCCTTACGTCAACTTGCCAGCTGGGAAGGTCTCGACATGCTTGTCGAGAATGCCGTGCGTGTCTTGCGTTGGGGATTATGGATGGCGCCTGTTATCTATTCATTCCTTAAAGCCGCCCCAGACCCAACCTGGTATAATCAAGACGGTCTCATCCGAACCGCAGTCGCAACTTGGTTGAGTTATGTATTGCCTGACAATGAGTTTCGCGCATGGAGTTTGGATATTTTTACAGCTTTGCTGGCTTATGATGTTTTACGCGTTTTAATTTGGTTTGATCATATGGGATTACGCGTAGCGACACTGGTAAATCTTTCATTTGTTGGCGGCGACGCTCTTGATGAAATGTCGGCGCGCTTTGTTGGAAAAGAACAAACTAGTCGCGCCATTCCTGTTGGTATACGCCGGTTTGGCACATGGGCTCCATTATTGTTGCCCTTCTATATTCCGCGCGGTGCTGAATGGGATAAGGCTTGGAGCGCCGCGGAGCAGCTCAATCAGACGCGCCCGCCGTCATATACATATCTTGTCGGCGGCTATTTGGCTTACGCTGGCGTCGTCGCAATCGGACTTGTTTTGTTTTTATTGATGAGACTAGCGCGAACCCAAAAGCTCCCAATTGAGGGCATTACAGGCGCTGGCGGCACGCCTGGCGCGCGTCCATTGAAATTAACAAACGGTCTGATAACGAGTGAGTGGTTTCAAGATAGCCAAGGCGCCATTCGTATTGAAGGCGTTGCGCGCGGCGGACCGCCAATAGATCTCACCAGACGTCCTGATGATCCATCCCATCCCCGTGGTCGTTTTCTTTTTTTGAAAGAAGAAAATGGGGAACTATGGTCCATTGGCGAAGCTGCAACGCGTCGGGCTGCCGCTCAAGCCTCACTCTCACGCGCAGGTGAGAACTGTCTTTTTTTCTTGGCTGAGCATAATGGTTTTGCCGTCGAAGCGCGCGTAACACTGGCGACAAGCGATCCAGTTGAAATTACTCATTTGAGTATTGTTAATCTTGAGACACGACCCAGAAGACTTTTGCTGGCGAGCATGCGTGAGTGGGTGCTTAATGAAACAGGCGTTGAATTACGCGACGCCGCTTATAATGCGCTGCATATTGGCACATGGTATGTTCAGTCATTAAACGCCATTTTTGCCCAAAATAGATTGTTGAAGGGCGGCGCGAGAAACCATAATGCGCGCCGGCTATCTCCTGAAATAGGCTTTCATGCCATTGGCGCAGGTCCATCCACCAACTTATCCATCATTGGTTATGAAGATGTGAAATCGCGTTTTTACGGCATGGGGCCAACAAACGCGCCTGACAGCCTTCTTGATTATACAAAACCAAGATCGCCGGAGGATGAAGGGCTTCTTTATGGTTTTGAGCCCTGTGCAAGTTTGCATGTTGAACTCACGATTGCGCCAAAAGGCGCCGCTGAAATCATTATTCTTGATGGTTGGGCGCGAGATATGGGGAAAGCAACCGATTGTGTTGTGCGCCATCTCGGCCTCAAAACTGTGTCGCCGGTAACGCTTAATCAGGCGCTGTCAAAACAAAGACAGCTTCTTCATCCGCCAACGCCCAAACACCATCGCTATCATTTTGCAAATCAGGAGAGACGTCTGGAATTGAAACCTGGGACGCCACGCCCATTTGCGCATGTTATCGCTAATTCTCTTGGTCAAGGAGCGGTTTTAACAAATGATGGCGATATTTTTTCTTTTCATGGCAATTCTCGCCTAAATAGCTTTACGCCGTTTCGTATGGGCGAAGGTCGGATGGCGCCAGCAGGCCAGATGCTGTATGTTTATGATCTTGCGCAGGATGAAGCCTATAGTCCAACTTTCATACCATTGCGTAGACGAGATATTTCGCATGATGTTCACTTCATGCCGGGCGCGGTCATTTATAGCTCCACGCACAACCAACTCAGCTTAGAATTAACGGTTTTTGTTCATCCAGAAGAACCCATTGAGTTTAAGATATTACGCATAACCAACCTGTCATCGCACGAACGGTTGCTGCGTGTTGTGCCAGCATTGGAGATCATATTAGCTGAAACGCCGACAGAAAGCCTTGGCTGCGTCGAATCTATTGTTGATGACGATTTACAGAGTATTTTCTATCGTAACCCACATAATAATTTTGTTAAGGGATGGGCCTTCGTAGCGACGTCTCTGTCGGCGGAATTCGCAGAAACGTCGCGCCGACGATTTTTAGGTAATGAAAGTCGCGACCCTGTTCTTCCCTATATGGTCGAACACGGCCATCCAGACGCAGGCGCGCCGGAGCATGAACGCAAAGTGGCCGCCTTCTGTGGAACCATTAACGTTCAAGCTGGCGAGAGTTCGACAGTAGTCATCGCTCTTGGCCAGACAGGTTCGTTAGAAGAAGCTCAAAAAATAGCACAGCGCGCTAAAAACATTGATTTTGCCCGCGAGTCTCTAGAGGCCAATCATCGAGCTTGGGATAAGAAACTATCTGTCCTGCAGATTAAAACGAACCGCCCAGAGGTGGATCGTTTGGTCAATGATTGGCTGCCATACCAATTATTTGCATCCAGGCTTTGGGGACGAACAGGGCCTATGCAACGTTCCGGAGCAACGGGTTACCGCGATCAGTTACAAGATGTCATTCCTTTAACTTATCTGAGTCCAGAACATACGCGCGCGCAAATACTTCTTCATGCGCGCCATCAATATCTTGAGGGGGATGCGTGTAAATGGTGGCATCGTGCGCCAAATGGCGGCACTGGACTTGCTGATCGAACGCATTCATCTGACCCACATTTATGGCTGCCATATGTTACTATTCGTTATGTAAAAGATACTGGCGACTTCGGCATATTAGATGAGGTCGAGACATTTCTAGAATCAGGCCCTGTGCCTTTTGAACAAGAGGGTGAGGCGACAGTTCCGTTAATCTCCCGCGACAAGGACACCTTACTTGGACATTGCGCCCGGGCAATTGACTATACGCTGGATCGTTTTGGCGCCCATGATCTGCCATTAGTTGGATCTGGCGACTGGGATGATGGCATGCATCTTGTGGGCGCACAGGGGAGGGGTGAGAGCGTCTGGCTCGGCTTTTTCTTACATGGTATTTTGAATGACATTGCGCCATTTTTCCAACGAAAGGGAGATATAACGCGCGCCAACGCCTATCTTGCGCGGGCTCAAAAACTTCGAGAGGCTCTCGATAAATGTTGGATAGGCGATCGTTATATTCGTGACTTTGCGGATGATGGTCGTCCGGTCGATCCGATAAGCGCTATGACGTCTTCCTGGCCCATTCTCAGTAATGCAGTCGATGCTGCGCGCGGATATGAAACATTACAAAATGCTTTAGCTCAGCTTCAGCGCGAGAACCGTATTTTGCTTGTCACCCCGCCCTATAATGAACATTCAGATCCCTATCCTGGTCGTAGCGCTGAATATCCGCCAGGCGTGCGTGAGAACGGCGGTCAATATTCACATGGCGTTTCCTGGTTCATTGATGCGCTTGTAAAATTAGCTATTGATGCACGCAGCAAAGGCAATCTAGAAAAATCTCAAGAATTATTTAAACAAGCATATGCTGCTTGGATAGCGATATCGCCCATTTCCAAGCTTGTGACGCCGCAGTCAGCTGACATTTATGGACTGCCGCCCCATCAGCAGCCTGCTGATGTTTACGAGGGTCCAGGATATGACGGGCGTGGCGGCTGGAGCTGGTATACTGGCGCAGCGGCGCGTATGCTGTCAGCTTCCTATACATTGCTTGGCATAGAAATAGAAAATGGCGAACTCAGATTAAGGGATGACGCCTTTTTGACCAAGGGTGACATCAAGCTTGAATATGTAATTTTTAAAGGAAAGAAGCATTCAGAGTGAAACGTTTGGACTATCGTCAAAACTACTTACTGGAGGCATTGCGAAGTGTCACATGACTGCTTCGGCCCTGTTCTGGTGACAGGCGCATCACGCAGGATCGGATTAGCCATTGCGCAACATTTCGCGTTAAAAGGACGCGATGTTATCTTACACGCATCACCCCGAACATTTGAGGATGCAGAGCTTGCCTGCCGCGAGCTTCGTCTCAAAGGCGCATCAGCTCAAGTCCTTGTAGCAGATATTGAACAATTAGATGATGCGAATTCACTAATCGCAAAGGCGACCAATATTTTCGGTCCAATGGCCTTGCTTGTTAATAATGCTTCCATATTTGAAGTCGATACAGCTGACAACTTTCATGCCGACCTTTATGAAAAACATATGGCCATAAACTTACGAGGGCCAATTATTTTTTCTCGCGATTTCGTTCATTCACTTCCACAAGGCCGTCATGGGTCTATTGTGAATATCATTGATCAGAAGGTCACCCGTCTTAATCCAAGATATTTCAGCTATACTCTATCTAAGGCCGCGCTATGGACAGCAACGCAAACAATGGCTCAAGCATTTGCCCCACGTGTTCGCGTTAATGCTGTCGGTCCTGGACCTGTCTTTCCAAATGCAGCGCTAAGTGGGCATGAGTTTGATCACGAAGTTCGCGGGATACCGCTCGCGCAGCCTGTATCAGTATTAAGCATTGTCGAGGCCGTTGATTACCTCTCTAATGCCCATAGTGTCACGGGCCAGATGATAGCTGTTGACGGTGGTCAGCATCTTGCCTGGCGCACGCCAGATATCGTTTGAGAATTTACATCAATGTTATATGAGTGTTGATTATAATAGAACAGATCCTTCTTGATTGATCTGGGCTAATATCTGGAACAAAGTCATGAAGGTCATTGGCATAGAGACAACCTGCGACGAAACTGCAGTAGCTGTAGTTGAAGAAAATTTGGGTGCGGCGTGCGGTCATATTCTTTCCAATGAAGTATTAAGTCAGATAGCCCAACACGCCGCCTACGGCGGGGTCGTGCCCGAAGTTGCCGCCCGCGCGCATATTGAAGCCTTGGACCGACTGATTATTAGATCTTTGACTCAGGCAAATCTTGATATTCAAGACATTGACGCAATCGCTGCAGCTGGCGGTCCGGGCCTTATTGGCGGCGTCATTATTGGCGTCACTGCTGCCAAAGCCATTGCGCTCGCAACCAATAAACCCTTCATAGCCGTCAATCATCTGGAAGCTCATGCACTGACGGCGCGACTCATTGAAGAGATCGATTTTCCCTTTATGGCTTTGCTATTGTCAGGCGGCCATACACAATTAGTCGCCGTCAAAGCTATCGGAAATTATCAAAGAATTGGGTCGACTGTTGATGATGCGGCAGGCGAGGCCTTTGATAAGGTCGCAAAAATGCTTGGATTGCCTTATCCGGGGGGGCCAGAAATTCAAACCCTGGCGCGCGAAGGCGACCCTCAGCGCTTTGACTTTCCCAGGCCGATGATTGGTAGGCAGGGCGCTGATTTTTCATTTTCAGGTCTTAAAACCGCTGTTCGACTTGAAATTATGAAACTGGGTAATTTATCTCAAACAGACAAAAAAGATCTTGCAGCCTCCTTCGAAGCCGCAATGGTTGATATTATCGTCGATCGTGTTCGCAATGGAATACGACTGTTTAATGAAATGGAGGGACGTGCAAACGGGCTTGTCATTGGTGGCGGGGTTGCCGCTAATACCGCTATACGGCGCGCGCTCACCCGACTATGTGCAGAGGTTGGGATGCGCTTTATCATGCCGCCATCTCAATTGTGCTCTGATAATGGGGCGATCATAGCATGGGCAGGATTGGAAAGATTGCGATTAGGTCTCATAAATGATTTAGATTTTGCGCCAAAACCCCGTTGGCCTTTGGATGCAAACTATAGTGTTCTTCATCATGGAAAAGCGTGAGCTGCCAATAAAATCCTGTAACAATTTAAAAAAGATGTTTTGAATAATCATCGATCCAATTAATTTATTTTTTTATCTATGTCTTTTTATCAAAATCAAAAAATCTCTAATACAAAATTATTTAGATCTTCCAAGATTGATGTATTATTCTCTTGGCTGTAACATTTTCAGGTTAAATTGTGTGTTACATAATGAGATTTTCCTTTAGTTTGTCGATCGTCCCCTGAATGCCTATGGGATAAAATGGTTTTTCAATCATGACACAAAAAAAAATAGCTGTGATTGGCGGCGGTGCTTGGGGCATCGCTCTTGCAAATATTGCCGCTCAAACGCGTGATTGCGTCACGATATGGATGCGACGTCAAGAAGAGGTAGATGCATTAATCCGTGATGGCGAAAGCCGATCTTATTTGCCAGGATTGCCTTTACAAAAAAATATTCTGCCAACAGCAGATATGTCGCGATTAACATCTGCAGATATTGTTTTTCTCGTTGTTCCAGCTCAGGCTTTGCGCGCAGTCATCAGAAGTTTCAAAAACATTGTCGCACAGAATATAACGATTATTATTTGTTCTAAAGGATTAGAACGCGGGACAAAAAAATTTATGAGTGACGTAGTCAGTGAAGAGATGCCTGACGCCACAATTTCAATTTTATCGGGACCAAGCTTTGCTCAAGACGTTTGTATGGGGTTGCCCACAGCTGTAACTCTTGCAGCCCATGACGAAAATATTGCAGAATATTTATGCCATGAAATTTCGATAAAAAACTTTCGTCTTTATCGTAGCGCGGATGTTCGCGGCGTTGAGATTGGCGGCGCAGCCAAAAATGTATTTGCCATAGCGGCAGGCATGGCCTTTGGGAGGTTACTTGGGCCTAGTGCTCAATCAGCATTAATTGCTAGATCTTTTGCTGAATTAAATCGACTGGGACGCGCTCTTGGGGTACGCCAAGAAACCTTAATGGGTCTTTCTGGACTTGGTGATCTGGTTTTAACCTGCAGTTCAATTCAGTCTAGAAATTTTTCTCTTGGGCAGGCGTTAGGTCAAGGTGTTGAATTAGCCCAAGCTACAAAAGGCAAGCTTGTTGAAGGCGCTTATACTGCTGAAGTTCTTGTTGAGTTGGCGCATCAACATAATATTGAGATGCCAATTGTTTCTGCTGTTGATGCTATCTTGCGATCAGAAATTACCGTCAACGAAGCAATCGATTCCTTGCTTATGAGACCGTTACGAGCTGAAATCTAGACTTAATAATTAACAATAATGAACTATCCTAACTATCAGATCGAACTCTTGGAATAAAAATATCAATCACAGCGCCACAATTTTCCTTAGAAATTATTCTGACGTGGCCACCTGATTGCTTCACAAATCCATGAACCTGTGACAATCCGAGACCGCTGCCTTTTCCAACTGGCTTAGTTGTAAAAAATGGGTCAAAAACTTTTGACATTTCCTCTGAACTTATGCCCTTACCAGTATCTCCAATACTAATCTGCACATAATCTCCAGGCGTTAAATCAACGAGTAAGGTATTATCGCTTTCATCAATGTATTTATTTTTAGTTTTAATTGACAAAATGCCGCCTTCAGGCATGGCGTCACGCGCATTGTTCACAATATTTAAAATTGTGTTTTGCAATTCATTCTCATCAATTTTTATTATCCATATGTTGTCTTCAAAATCTGTTTGAACCAAAATATCTGGACCAACTGAATGTTTAATCATTGTTTTTATTTTTTCAATAAATATATTTATGTCAATTGGAGCTGGTGCAAGTGGTTGAATCCGCGAAAATGCGAGTAGGCGACGTATTAAGTCGCTTGCGTTATCTGCGTAGGTTAATGCTGACTCAATTAGTGAGATATTCTCTTCTTCTTTGTTGCCCAGTTTTCTTTTGAGAATATTTAGACTAGCAACGATAACACCCAGCATATTGTTAAAGTCGTGAGCAATACCGCCAGTTAATTGGCCAATAGCCTCTAACTTTTGTGATTGACGTAGCTGCGCTTCTATCTTTTCACGTTTTTCTGTTTCTTTTAGCAGGCTATCGTAGGCAATTTTTAACGATTGACTTGACGCCTGCAACGCTACCATTTGTCTTTGCGCGAGCCAGATTGCAAAGAGCATGACGACAACAACAGCTAAGATCATAAAAGCCACAGCATTTTGTAATTGTTCAACCGCAGTTCGATAACTAAAGTCTCTTTGGCGGTAGGCTCGTTCCTCGTCGGATATCATATTCCAGACTATTTTATCTATCTGATCCATTAAGGACTTCTCTGAACCACTACGAATAATATTAATTGCTTGGTCAAAATTATTCTTTTCTATGAGTTCTCTCTTTTCTGCTAAAAGCTTTAATCTCTCTGCTAATATTGGACGCAAATTTTCTAATTGTCTTCGTTGTTCGCTGTCTGCAGACACAAGAGCGGAAACAATATTGAGATCTTTTACGATTAAGTCGATCGCGTCTTTATTTTTATGTAGATAGCTTGTATCTCGGGTTATTAAAAAACCCCGCTCATCGCTTTCAATAGTTCGGATTGCGCCATATAAACGGTGCAATGAACTTTCAACCATAATTGTATGACGTAGAGATGCCCCTGTATCGCGTCTAAATTCGTCAGCACGCAATGTAACAAACCCCGCCAATGTTAGTAAGGCAAAGGCTGAAATGAGGCTGAGCAGCTCAGTTGAAATGAATTTTAAACGTAGTTTCATTGGTTGCGATTATCGAATAAAAAAGACAAAGTTTCAATAAGTTGTAATGATATACAATGTTTTTATTGAGAAAATTAATTATAGATAACTTCAAAAGCACAAGTGAGATATGGCATGATTTTCTTTGTTTTGACTAAGAATCTATGCTTATTTGCCTCAGAATAATCGATAAAGCTTTCCCTTAAAAGGTGATTTTGGGAAATATATTATGCCGCTTCTCTATCTTTGGTTTCAGCAGAAGGCGAATATGTTGCGCTTGGGGATAGGTTTTCTTTCAAAAGACGCATTGTTTCACATAGAGTTGCAGCCTTAATAGCGAGCTGTTTATTTCTTTGTTCAGCAACGAGAAGGTTGCTAATTGCTCGATCATATTCATTTTTAATTTTTAATTTTTCTGCGTCATCTAGCATTGCGCTTTGTGTCGCGATGAGTTGATCTTTAGATATAATTTTCTCTAATTTATCGATATAATGAGATATACCGTCAGACATATTAACTGATAAAGCGCTCTTTATTATTTCGGTTAATGTTGCGTCGAAGGATATATTATTTGACATGGAGCGCCTCATTCTTGAGGATAAAATTGTCCCTAACAGTAACTTTTTATTCTTAATAAAGAGTTATTTTTTAATAGCGGGCGGCTTAATCTCTGAGCGCTAATTATTCCCAGAGAATTATTTTAACCTTTGACAGGTTGTTTTATCTGAATAGGCAATATCGCTGCCGCCAGACCATCCATTTGAACGGATTTCCAATTTAGCGGGCATTGTTGCATTTGTTGCGCCATAAGATTTGATGCCAAATTCGTAAATTGCGCCGTTAACAGATGCCGTCATTACGGGTAGGGCAGTGTTTTGCAGTGGGTAGTCGACGCCGTTTATCGAAACATGTGCTTCTGGATATTCCAAAGAAATAACCATGGCGGGTTGATTTTTGAATTGACACTTAAAAGAGCCGGCTAAAGCGACGGCATTTGTAAAAACGAGTGAGGAAAATGAAATTATAAAAACAATTGATTTTTTATTGTGCATTTTGAGTTAGTTTCCAGGCAAAAGAATTATTGATTACTCTCATTGAGCCATAGCACATAATTCATTGAAATCAAATAGCTAGGGCTTAGTTGTTATTTAGCCTTTTTATGGTGCAAGAAAAACCCAAGGCTCCTTAAGTTTGGCGTTGGGGCGAGCAGTGTTCATGCAGAAAATGTGTTACGTCTCGAACGTCACGAGCGCTCCCTAGCTTTGGGATATGAAAATTATGTGACTGAGCTTATAGAGTTGTAAAATCTCGATGACCATCCGGTCCTGCCAAAGAATAATGGAGATCTTACAATTTCTTAGGTTAATAATAGGGGAGGGCAGAAGATTACATGCCTCAAGTTAACTATAAGTGATAAACAGGCTCCATATTGGATATCAATTCGTTATTTGAACTTTTGCTTTTGTCGTTTTGAGAGTATTACTTTTAAAGTCTATTGATGACGCCTTTTGCGCGTTGTCATATATGGCGCTTTTGGAGTAAGCTTATGAAACCTATCGTTATATTGGCTGGAGCGGCGCTCCTCGCCGCCAGTGCGCTGCCAGCTCTGGCCCATAAATCTTCGCATCGTCATCACCATCATAAGCCTTTGGAAGCCAAATATTTTCCAATCGCAGATGAACTCTCTCTTTCCCGCGCTGTTGTTGAGACATGCTACAAGTCCGATGGCGCTAATTTAAATAAGAGCTATTGGGATGAGCAGATAGCTCAAATTCCACGTCGCGAACTCTACTCATTTAACAAGAGAGTAGATAAAGGCACTCAAGAAATTGAAAGCACAATACCAGCAGATAAAGCTGCTCTATGGTGTGACGATCGACTTGATGAATTCGCCACCAAATATAAGACAACGTTGAAGCCGCCTTTCGGCAATGGTCCAGCAGGTCATCCTATCTGCTGGAGCGATCCAAGCGGCATGTATGGTTGCACGGGTATTGGCTACGATGATGCTCTTGCTGGCGTGAAGTCAATCATTCAAGATCCAGCTGAAGCTTTCAAATAAAAATGAAAAAAGAGCCGTCAGCATCCGCAGACGGCTCTTTTTTTGTCCATAATTCCATGAATTTTTATATAAGATTATTCTGGCTAAGCTATTATTTGGTTTGAGGTCTTTCAACGCGTTTAGCTCATTTAAAGCGCCATTTTTAGTAATTCAAATAGACCTTCTCCACCCATCCTGTAACGTGTTGTCCAGGATTATTTATCCTTACCCATTTTCCATCTTCTTCGATGATGTCGACAGATATTCCGAATATAGCGCGGGTGATTATTTTCCCATTAATTTTTGGAGTCTCTCGAATAATGACATTGTTGCCTGCAATCATAGCTGTTGTTTTAGCGTGATGTGATTGTTGATTAGTATTCTTATCGAGAACTCCAGGAGCTTTTGCCTCATAAATTGAGGTTGGCGTAAATTCTTTTGAATAATGATAAACACAAATGATGGTTACAAATAATAGTATTGCTGCACAAATACTTCTTATCCAGGCCCTTAAATAAAAATCCTTGGTAATATTTTGCGTTAATTTTTTGATAGGTTTTGTTTTTTGTCTTTGTGTATCGGGGTGTTTCTTAATTTTATGTTTTGCCATTTTAATTCCTGTAG
>Ga0208618_1000311_pt1 | contig 23338 bp, 23 predicted proteins | sample CryBogCBE18Jul08_FD_184585 | JGI IMG/M metagenome (GOLD analysis project Ga0208618, IMG submission 184585) | Freshwater microbial communities from Crystal Bog, Wisconsin, USA - CBE18Jul08 (SPAdes) | ecosystem: Environmental > Aquatic > Freshwater > Lake | place: Crystal Bog, Wisconsin, USA...
GAAGGGGCAAGCCCAGTATTACTCTGTAATAGTTGATGGAGAAATGTTAACAGATGCGGCCTGGTTTTATCCGGAGCCCCAAAATGAGGCATCCCACATTAAAAATTACGTTGCCTTTTGGAAAGAAATAAAAATAATTGACTAAATAAAAGGTTTCAACTGACGATACTCTAAACTAAGGAAATAGGTCTTAATGTTGCCATTGACCTATGTGGATGATATTTCATAGAATAATATTCTGACAAAAAAATTGCGTTTTCTTAACCTCTCACTTGTATGAAATCAGTTGTGATTATGAACCCCAAAGGGGGTGTGGGCAAATCAACTTTGACAACAAATATTGCTGGCTATTTTGCAAGAAATAGTCACAACGTCATGCTTGGGGATACCGACATACAGCAGTCCTCTAAGAAATGGCTTTTAAACCGTCCCGGCTCACTCCCAAAAATCAACACCTGGGATCACCCAGCAGACCTTGTCATTACAGCCAAAGCACCACCAAGCACAACTCGCATCGTCATCGACACAGCAGCAAGCGTTTCAGGGTGGCGGTTGGATAAACTCATCGAACGCGCTGACAAAATAGTTGTCCCTTTGCAGCCTAATTTTTTTGACATTCAAGCGACTTACGATTTTATTCAATACCTCAAAAGTTCAGAAACCAGACATCAAAATAAGGTTCAAGTTATTGCTATGCGAGTCAACCCAAGAACCAAATCTTGGAATCAATTGATGGACTTTGCTGAGAAGATGAACATTTATTTGCTCACCTACATTAGAGACACACAAAACTACAGCCAATTCTCCAACCAGGGCATTACTTTATTTGATGCTCAGGCCTCCCTTTTTCCAAGAGATTATGAACAATGGGGCCCACTTTGTGAGTGGTTAGATAGCTGAAAAAATGTAGAATATGAAGGTTTTATTTCTGCCACAGGGCTCCCTTCTGCTCAAACGGCTAAAGCTCTAACAAAAAATCATGAAAATAAGCTCCACTACACTTTTTAAAATAATCTCAGGTCTCACTACTGTCCTCGCACTCGGCGGTGGAGCAGGAACTTACTATTCCTACAAACTCTCACAACAAGCTCAAGGCGCTTTAGCTCAGCAAACCGAAGAGCTCGAAGGTGCCAGTGCAAAGATTAAAGATTTAGAGGGAAAGCTAAAAGAGCTGGAAGCCAAGAATGAAGAGGCCAGCTCAACAATTGAAAAATTTGCCAACTCAAACAAAGAATTAAACAATCAATTAGAAGAGTTAAACAAACAGATTGCAGCGGTAGAGGCTTTACAAAAGAAGTCTAAGAATAAAGCTAAAAATTAAATTTAGTACCCAAACTACCAACTCATCTTAAGGGAGTTCAACCTGAACTCCGTTTTCTCAGGACTCCACCCCTTGGAGACCATGCAAGATTCAAAAGGGCTCGTATATTGCAAGGATTGGGGGGTATTTAATTCATTAGGTTTGCCGGCGTCTTTTGCATTGCGTTGGGCATTAATTACTTCCTCATTACACTGAGAGCTGTCTGTTGAGTAATCTCCTCCTAGTTTGACATAGTTGGTGCGCGTTGCACAGGCGCTCATACTCAGTAAAACAATTACAAATCCAATACGACGAGTAAATGAGAAATTTACTTTAATTGGATACACAGAAGTTAGTTGCTTGTAGGTCATTGAATTGTTAAGTTATGTGAAAAAAACTATGCAGCAACTAGTATAAGCCCACAAAAAAAGGAACATGCCCTAAAGGTCAGTGACCTTAGGGGAACGTTCCTCTCTAAACCTATTGTATTTTTACTTATGGACTTGAATTAAATCTAACTTTAATTACTTACTTCCAAAGTGCGCACTTAGATTCCGCCTTAGTGGTGAAGATTTCATCTCCAGGCAATTTCTTAACTACTTTGAAATAATCCCAAGGTTTCATAGATTCTGCTGGCGTTTTAACCTGAACCAAATACATATCATGGATGTAACTGCCGTCTGCACGGATTTGACCTGATCCGTACATATCCTTCATCTTCATACCTTTCCAAACTACCATGACTTTATCTGCATCAACGGTCTTGGCCTGTTGAACGGCTTTCAAGTAATTGTATGTTGCAGAGTAATCAGCTGCTTGCACTGCAGTTGGCATTCTCTTGGTTTTCTCAAAAAAGCGAGCGGCAAACTTCCTAGTCTCATCATTAAGATCCCAGTACCAACTTACTGTCATTAACATTCCTTGGGTGCTCTTTAGCCCTAATGAATGAATATCTGTAATAAAGACCAATAAACCAGCTATACGCATGGTTTTATTAATTCCAAATTCCTGAGCTGCTTTCACTGCATTCATGGTGTCTGTGCTGGCATTCGCCATACCTAGTACTTGAGCCTTAGAGCCCTGGGCTTGCAGTAAGAATGAGGAGAAATCAGATGCATTCAAGGGGTGACGCACACTGCCTAATACTTGCCCACCTTTAGCCTTGATAACTGCGGTCGTATCGGCCTCCAAGGCTTGTCCGAAAGCATAGTCAGCGGTTAAGAAATACCAGCTTTTACCGCCCTGATCCAGAACTGCACTGGCAGTACCCTTAGCCTGTGCTACGGTGTCGTAGGCATAGTGAACTGTATAAGGAGAACACTGCGCGTTAGTCAAAACTGATGAGCCAGCACCGTTGTTAATATAAACACGTTTTTTCTCTTGCGCTACACCAGCAGCAGCTATAGCGGTTCCAGAATTAGTTCCCCCAAACACCAATGTAATACCATCTGTGTCAATCCACTCGCGAACTTTTGCTGAAGTGATATCTGGCTTGTTTTGATGATCCGCAGTCAACAGCTCAATTGGCATTCCAAGCACCTTGCCCCCGAAATCATCGATGGCCATTTGTATGGCCAAAGCGCCATTTTTGCCCTCTACGTCAGCATATGGACCAGACATGTCGGTTATAAATCCAATCTTTAGTTTGTCCTCCGCTTGTGCAGTGGTCAAGCTAGTGCTGAGCAATACACCTAAAAAAAGTGACAAACTTGTTGAAATAATATTTAGATTCAATTTCATGAAAGTCTCCTGGCAATTCAAATAATATATAAGTTAAGAAAATTTTTAATTTTAAGCATTCTACTATCCACTAAAAATTTGATTTGTCAATCCGTGTTTTAATGTAATCTAAGATTTAGCTCTCTCGATTGCTGCCCTTATGCGCTCAATAGTTTCAGGCATTGGGGCACTCACTGGCACGTCCAAGCCTAAACTCCTACCAATTGCGTTAACCCGGGCTGCGTTGAGGGGAATACCCCCTCGGTCTACCGCATCGATGAGGGATTGGGCCCTATCTAGGTCCGTTTGGTTTTGTTTTTGTTTGATGAAAAATTTAAGCAATTTATTTAACATTCTTTACTGACTATTTGAGGCAAAAAATAAAACAAAAACTAGTATAAATCCCTGATTACATCCAAGTGTCAATTCTATAGACTATGATGGTGCTTAAGTATGACAAATGCAATTCCAAGTTCTTTTGCTTATGTCATTTCATAGGCACTTGCACCCCTTTGATAATGTAGCCGTTAAGGTAAATGTCTTTGTAATTATCTTGATCTTATTAAACATGCGCACCTAACGTGCACACACGACTCATGAATTCATCACAAGCGGTTATGTTCAAAAAAACCTCAAATTCAATCTCATCCAAAACCACAATATTTGTGGGGATCATGTTTTCTTGGTTTTCTTGTTTTTCACCTCTATCGCTTGCTCAAACCTCCAATACAGCCTCTTGGCCAAGTAAGCCTATAAAGTGGATTATTCCCTACACACCTGGAGGAATTACTGATAATGCAACTAGATTGGTGTTACAAAAAGTTCAGGCCGATACGGGGTGGAACTTTGTAATTGATAACAAGCCAGGAGCCAATTCAATATTAGGCGCAGACTTAGCTGCCAGGTCTGCCCCGGATGGCTACACCTTTTTAACCGTTATCGGAGCGCACGCAGTCAACGCGACTCTTTACGCAGGACGACTGCCCTACGATCCAGTTAAAAGCTTTACTCCAATATCCCTTGCTGGAATAGCTCCACTTTTGATGACCGCCACTAATAACTTACCCGTCAAAAACGTTAAAGAATTGATTGCTTACGCAAAAAACAACCCAGGAAAAGTCTCTTTTGGATCTTCGGGCGTTGGCTCTGCATCGCACTTAACTTTTGAACTTCTCAAACAAGTCTCTGGCATGGATGCAATTCACGTCCCTTATAAAGGAACTGTGCCAGCGCTCTCGGACCTAATGGGTGGTAATGTCCAAATCATGACGGACACACCAAGTGCGCTCATGCCGTTTGTGAGAAGTGGAAAAATCAAACCCATGGGAATGTTCTCCTTGAAACGAGTTAAGGGGGCAGAGGAAATACCTACGATAGTTGAGGCAGGTGGCCCACCTATAGAGGGATCAACCTGGGTATTATTCTTAGGCCCCAATGGAGTACCCAAGGAGATTGTGAGCCGTTTATCAAGTGAAATAGCAAAAGCTATTCGTTCTAGTGAATTAACTGCGAAGTTTGAAGAATTATCAATAGAACCCGTAGGAAGTAGTCCACTCGAGGCAGGGAAATTTTTGGATGAGGAAATCCTAAAGTGGGCAAAGGTGATAAATACTGCTGGGGTGAAGGCGGAGCAGTAACAAACTTCTAAGAACTAGGTTGCAAATCTCGTTTTAAAAACATCATCCAGCCTTGCATAGAAGTTACAACCTCCCCCTCTTGATTTTTACATTGCCATAGCATATGCACAAGACCCGTGTCGGGCTTACTTTTCATAGACCTAGCCTCAAGAACTTCGGTTCTTAAACTTAGGACATCGTTAGGTCTAACTGGTTTATGCCACTTTAGATTTTCTAGACCAGGTGAGCCCATGCTTGAAGAATCAAGCAAAAAATCATCGCACATCATACGCATCATGATGCTACAAGTCTGCCAACCACTTGCGATTAAGCCTTTAAAAATAGTTTGTTCAGCCGCATCTTGGCTAATATGAAAACGTTGAGGGTCGTATTCCCTTGCAAAATCAACGATCTCTTGCTCAGTAATCTTACGCTGCCCAAACTCTCGGACAACACCAACAGAGAAGTCTTCCCAATAATATTTAAATTTCTGACTCATGGCTTGACTTTGAATGAATTAATGATCAGCTAAGAGATAGTCACTTACCTTTTCGATATGAAAATTGAAATCACCAAAGGTCTGAGTAATCAGGGTAAGCTTCTTAAAGTAGTGAGCTACCGACATCTCATTGGTGACGCCCATACCTCCGTGTAACTGAATAGCCTCTTGGCCAACAGCTCTACCTGCCCTACAAATATAAGCTTTTGCAGCGCTTAAGTCTCTGTGCCTTTTCTCAAAATCGCTCTCAGTCAGAGCTTTAACAGAGAAGATGGCCATTGAGCGAGCTTGTTCGGTAGAAACGATCATGTCAGCCATTCGGTGCTGTAGAGCTTGAAATTTCCCAATCGGTACACCAAACTGTTTACGTGTTTTAAGGTAATCAAGAGTTAAATCACAGATCTTGGACATTACGCCAACTGCTTGCGCACAAAGAGCTGCATTTGCTCTGCCCATCATCTCTTGCAAAACAATGAGTCCTTCACCCGCTCTTGATATTAAATCGTCTTCGCTCACCAAAACGTCCCTAAACTCAATATCGCTAGCTCTGCTTGCATCATGCGTTTTGTAAGTTGATAAGATAACTCCAGAGGAACTTGTGGGTATCAAAAATAATGAAATACCGCTAGAGTCTCTTATGTCACCATCAGTTCTAGCATCAACTATTAAAAAATCAGAGCAGTCAGCATTAAGAACAACTGTCTTTTTGCCGTTGATTATCCAAGTTTTCTTGGCACCAGGAGCGTCTTTTTTAAGAGTTGCTGTGGTTCGAACGATTTGAATGTCATATCTGGATTCGGGCTCTTGGTGAGCAATTGATATTTTTAGTTGCCCGTTTGCAATTTTGGGGATGTGCGAGGTTTTTTGAAGCTCAGTTCCATCATTTAATAAAGTCCCCCCTCCCATAACCACAGTCGTCAAGTAAGGCTCTAGGCAAAGTGTTTTACCTAGCTCCTCCATAATCCACATGGTATCAATTGCATTTTCCTCAATACCTTGCAAAGTATTTGTGGACTCTTTCAATCCCCCGTATTGCTCGGGGAAGGTAAGTCCCAAAAGACCCATTTCAGCGTAATGGCTCCAGGCTGAATTGCTAAATCCGTGCATTTCTGCGCTGTATGCTTGTCTTTTATCAAAGGTATAGTTTTTAGAAAAATATTTTTGTAAACTGTCTTGTAAGCTTACCTGTATTTCAGAATAATCAAAATTCATTTCAAAGCTCCAAACTAATTAAAGATCCAGAATCATCTTACTGATGATGTTTCTTTGTATTTCATTGGATCCGCCGTAAATCGTTGTCTTGCGGTAATTGAAATACGCACCTGATAGCGCTGGTGCAAACTCTGGATAGGAGCTCAAACCACTCGGATGTTTCCAATCAAGATCCAAGGCCTCTTTAATATGAGTTGATGAGTAAGGGCCTAGAATTTGCATTTGTAATTCAGTTAAGAGCTGCTGAATTTCTGCACCTTTTATTTTAAGCAAAGATGCTTGGGGACCAACGCCCTTTTTGTCTTGAGAGCTTATAACCCTTAGATTCGTTATTTCAAGCGCATTGAGTTCTAACTCTAGGTTCGCAATCTGATCCCTAAATCTTGCATCATCAATCATACGACCATAGGGGCCGGGCTGCTCCTTTGCTAGGCGAATTAATCGATTAAGTTCTCGCTTTGATTTTCCTATTTGGGCGATATTGGTTCTTTCATGCCCTAATAAATATTTAGCATAAGTCCAACCTTTATTCTCTTCACCAACTAAATTTTCGATAGGTACTTCAACATTATCAAACCATACCTCATTAATCTCATGTTCACCATCCAGCATAATGATTGGACGCACGCTCACCCCTGGAGATTTCATATCAATTAACAGAAATGATATTCCCTCTTGTTGGCGTACCTCAGTATTTGTCCTCACCAGGCAAAAGATCATATTTGCATGTTGGGCAAGGGTGGTCCACGTTTTTTGTCCATTAACAATATAGTGATTTCCAACCCTTTTTGCCTGAGTTTTCAATGAAGCCAGGTCTGATCCAGAACCAGGCTCCGAATAGCCTTGACACCACCAATGCTCACCTCTAATAATTTTGGGTAAGTATTTCTCCTTTTGCTGCGTATTTCCAAAGGCCATAATCACTGGTGCAACCATTTTTAAACCAAAAGGTGGCTGCAACGGGGCATTGGCGTTGGCACATTCATCCTCAAATATATGCTGCTCAGTAGTGGTCCATCCAGTTCCACCATATTCAACTGGCCAAGAGGAGGCTCCCCAGCCCTTTGCAAAGAGAATTTTCTGCCACTCAAGGACGTCGTTAGGATTTATTGGGAATCCCATTGAAACACGCTTTGAAGCTTTTTCAGGGATATTTATTTCAAGAAAATTTTTAACTTCTGATCTAAATTTGATCTCTTCTTCTGTAAAAGATAAATCCAAGATGACCCCTTTATTTAATTTTTAAATTATAAAAACTCATAACGCGCTGATGAGTAATACCGCCGTCAATTGCGCTCTTCAACCTACATCGGTTAAACACAACCAAAATTCACGTTTAATTTGCAAAACATGAAAGATTATGGAAAAACACTTAAGACATTGTCAAGAGTGAAATCCCTCTTCGAGGCTAGTAAGTATAGATAGCAAAGATGAGTGTCAAACGCAGGCTATGTCAGTCCAATTGGACCGACAAAACTCTTAACACTCATAGCACGACATGCCCAGTTAATAAGGTTGGAAGCCATGTAGAGAACATAGGTACATATGTCACCAGAGTAATAGCAACAAATATTGCCAAATAATAAGGCCAAGCCGTTTTAGTGGCTTCACCAATAGATATATTGCCAATAGCACAACCAATAAACTGAACTGAACCTACAGGTGGATGTACAAGACCCAAAGCACAATTTAACAATAACATCATTCCAAATTGAACAGGTCCAACTCCCATTTGAATTGCAAGGGGCAAAAAAAGTGGTGTCGTTATTAATATATGAGCCGCCATATCTAAGAAAATGCCCAAGAAAATTTGAATAATATTAATATAAAGCAACATTAGCCAGGGCGTGTGAGTTGCGTTTAATAGTGCTTGTTCGATCACATCTGGAATCTCAAGAAAGGCCATCTGATAACGTAGCATGTTAGATACGCCTATCAATAACAATATCACACCCGTTGTCTTGGATGCTTTTGCTAAGGATTTAAAGAGCTTTTCACGACTCATAGTTCTATAAATCACGACTGTCAAAAACAATGCATAAGCAACCGCTATAGCTGCGGCTTCAGTTGCAGTTGCAACTCCCATCAAAATACACATCAAGATAATTGCAACTACACCAAGCCCTGGTAACGAGGCCACAAGGGAATGAAACACAAATGTCCAGCCAGGGAAGGTCTCGACCCCAGTACTGCCGTCTTCGCGCTTGGGATAGCCATATTTCACTGCCTGCAAATAAGCCGTAACCAGCATACACACCATGATCCAAAAGACGGGGATGAGGCCAGCAAACATTAAATCTCCAATGGATACCCCCCTGATCACGTGTCCGTCAATAACACCAGTTGCTGCTTGAGCAGCGAAGGCGTAAATAATCATATTGTGAGAAGTTGGCATCAATGCACCTGACAAAGATGCATGAGTGGTAACGTTAACTGCGTATGCAGCACTGTAGCCCTCTTTTTTCATAATCGGAATCATCACCCCACCCATTGCCGAGGTGTCAGCAACAGGAGACCCCGATACGCCGCCAAACAACGTTGACGCTACAACGTTTGCAAGACCTAACCCTCCCCTCCAATGTCCTACTAAACTGCGGGCGAAAACAACAATTTTGTCTGCTATACCACCGTGCAACATTAACTCACCCGAGAAAATAAAAAATGGAATCGCTAGAAATGAAAAAACGTTCATTCCTGACGTCATCATTTGGATGGCGGTCTCAAAGGGCAAATCCTCTACATAAAATGTAGAAATACAACTGAGTCCAATTGAGAAGGCAACAGGAACACCAAGCCCAAGAAAAAGTAAAAAACTTACACAAAGAACTGTTAATGCCATGACGGAACCACTTTAAGTGAAAGAACAATTGAAAGTATGTGCTCAATAGAGAAAAGAGTAATCAAGATACCAGCAGAGATAACCGGAACATATCTAATCGATTCAGTAAACCCAAGCGTTGGAATCGTGTTTCCGTATGTGGAAATAGCCATATCAATTCCGCCAACAAACAAGGCTAGAGCAAAAAGTATAGAGAGAATATAAACAAATATTTTACAAATAGCTTGTTTTTGGGGAGTTAGCAGGTTGACCAACGAGTCTAAACCGATATGCCCTGAGTCTCTAACCCCTGCCGAAGCACCAAACATTGCAACAGAAATGACCAACAAGAGAGCCAATTGCTCAACATAAGGAGGAGCATTGTTAAAAACATACCTCATTACAACGCCGTAAATTACAAAAACAAGGAGTCCGACCAAGGATAAACATGCTAGATACATGACCCACCTAGATAACCGACTGTTTAACAAAATTAAATAATTCACAATTTTCCCATTTTTTCATGACTGGTAAATACCCTAATGCGATCCAATTAGAATCACATCTTCTCTGTACTTTTTTTTAATCTTATCAGTTAAATACTCACAATTGTCAAGAAGTACACTAAGAAAATAAATTCGCTATAAAAAATTGCGAAAAATTTAATATCTGATCAAAATTAGGTTAAAGATGGTTCCACTTACTATAAAAATAAACGATTTAGATAATGTAGCAGTTGTTGCTAATGCCAATGGCCTACCTGCAGGTACAAGCCTAAATTCTGGATTAGTTTTAAAGGAAGACATTCCTCAAGCGCATAAAGTTGCACTTATTGATATTCAAGAAAATTCCCCTGTAATTAGATACGGAATCCCAATTGGTTACGCGGTTAAACACATTTCAGCAGGAAGTTGGGTCAGTGAATCACTGTTGAAAATGCCGGATGCCAGATCTTTAAATAATTTACCCATTTCAACCGTTAAAGCAAAAGAACAACCTCCTTTAGAGGGTTTTACATTTGAGGGTTATAGAAACGCTGATGGAACGGTTGGAACGCGTAATATCTTAGCGATAACAACAACGGTTCAATGTGTATCAGGTGTTGTAGAGCATGCAGTTAAAAAAATCAAGTCAGAACTTTTATCCAATTATCCAAACGTAGATGACGTAGTTGGAATCGAACACACCTATGGTTGTGGTGTAGCAATTGACGCTCAAGGGGCAGATATACCCATCAGAACACTACGTAACATTAGTTTGAATCCAAATTTTGGAGGAGAAGTTATGGTGGTGAGTCTAGGTTGCGAAAAACTTCAACCACAAAGACTTTTGCCAGCAGGTAGCATTTTCATCAACAAATCAGACAATCGTACTGAAGAATTAAACGTAGTATGCCTTCAAGATGATAAGCATGTTGGCTTCATGTCCATGATTAATTCAATAACTGAATCAGCTAAAGATCATCTTGAAAAACTCAATCAAAGAAAAAGAGTTTCTGTTCCCGCAAGTGAGCTCGTCGTGGGTGTGCAATGCGGCGGGAGTGACGCCTTCTCTGGAATTACGGCAAACCCTGCTGTTGGATTTTGTACTGACCTATTGGTTCGCGCCGGGGCCTCTGTCATGTTCTCTGAGGTGACTGAGGTAAGGGACGGTATAGATCAACTCACCTCTAGAGCAAGCTCTCCCGATGTTGCACAGAAAATGATTAATGAGATGCAGTGGTATGACAACTACCTTGAAAAGGGAAAGGTGGATCGAAGTGCAAATACGACTCCAGGAAACAAAAAAGGAGGGCTCTCTAACATAGTCGAAAAAGCCATGGGGTCGATCATAAAATCTGGAAGCTCATCAATAACTGGGGTACTCTCGCCTGGGGATAAATTAAAACAAAAAGGTCTTACATTCGTAGCAACCCCAGCAAGTGATTTTATATGTGGAACTTTGCAACTAGCTGCCGGTATGAATTTGCACGTATTCACAACGGGTAGAGGAACACCTTATGGTTTAGCCGCAGTGCCTGTTATCAAGGTAGCCACTAGAACTGACCTTGCAAGACGTTGGCACGATTTAATGGATATCAATGCTGGAAAGATTACAGATGGAACAGCCAGTATTGAAGATGTGGGTTGGGAGTTATTTCACATGATGTTGGATGTTGCCAGCGGCAAGAAAAAGACCTACGCAGAGCAGTGGAAAATACACAATTCCCTAGTTCTTTTCAATCCTGCGCCAGTGACCTAAGGACATCCTATTACCCTTGAGACATAAAGAGAGCTAGAAACACCGATGACAATTTGGAGGAGGCTGTAAGAAATATTTTCCTACAGCCACTGTCTGCACTGTCGGATATTAAAGATCTATGATTTAGACAATATTGAAGCCGCATTCGAGAGATCGGCCTGGTCACCATGTATTAGCATTAAAAATTCATCAGATTTAATAGCTAATTCATATTTAACAATCAAATCGGCTGAAACACCGAGGTCGCTAAGTGCTGCACCTAAAGCAGATATGCCCCCAACGACAAGAGCTCCTTCAAGTGCAGAGATCAATACTGACACAAAGGGCCCTGCCATTGCAACCAAACCAAACCCAGGAATTAAGAAAACTGCTGGTAAAAAAAGCATCCCCCACAGCCCGCCCCAAAATGCTCCTGTACTTCCCCATAATTTAATCTTATCATTCGTCGTATAAAAACCGACTGGGTGTTCTTCACTATGAAAACCTTTACCAACGATAGATATTTTCTTTATATCAAATCCATTATGGCTAAGAAGCTTTATTGCCTGATCAACCTCTTTGTGGGTTTTGTAAATGTAGTGAGCTGCGGTTAAAGATTTCATTTAATTTACCTTTCAATTTTAATGATCTAAGAAATTAAATATATTTTTACAAGTCATACATTTCTAGTTTATCTACAACTCTAGAAACATCTTTATTTGCCCAAACTGCATGCTTTACTATTGCCCTCTCGTTCCATGAGTGGACTTTACCGATCAAAGTCACCTCGCCACCGTTAACGGAAACCTCTATTTCTTTAGCGTCAGTCAATGCTCTTCTATTTAATGCATCTAATATCTCAGATTTAACTACAGATTTAGAGACATCCTTTTTAATCGTAATTTGATCACTGATACCGACCACTCCCATCAAATGAATAATGGACGAATTTAACATTGCTCTTTGATGATGCCATTTAACTTGACCAGTTAAAGTAACCCAACCTTTTTCAACTTTGACTTGAATAGTTTCTTTTGAAATTAATGAGGACCAACTAATAATGTTGTCAATGGTATGTGCAATATCACTATCTGACTTTATTGCATTACCTGGCAATTTAACTTCAATTTCCATAGCGACTCCACGCACTCCTGATACACGTTGCGTGGCCTTTTCAGCGTGAAATTTTTCAAAATAATTATCTACGTTACCACTCAATGAGACGATTCCATCTTTTACAGATACACCAATATCAGTCTCATTGACTGAAGCCTCATATTTAAGTTCAGCAATCACGTCCAACTGCAGTTGAGCATCTGTTTTCATAGCAATTCCTAATTAAGTTTAAAGACACTCAAATATATGCTCATGCAATGGCTTTGAATTGATATTTGTCAAAATCAAGGCAATAGAAAAAGATTTGGTCAATCTTAATTATCAAAGATAATTTAACTAATTAATAAACGGAACTCGTCTGTCTGTTAGCGCACTAAAGCTAAAGTACAGTTTGCTACTTGGGTCAATGGCGATCAAATCATAAGAAAAGTTATGCAAAGTATGTTTGGCTCAAGATTTATTTTCAGCGAAAAATAATATTTACTCAACATATCCACAATAAATCTCATCAAATTTATTAATCATATCAAAGATAAACAAAAATACCATATTTATGTATCCTAACGAACTAAACCACTGTGGTTATAAATATAAACTCATTAACTCAAGAAATGATAAATATTAAAGTTTGATTGATGAATTAAATTTAATTGGTTTTTATACTCAATAACAAGGCTTATATGGACATGAGATTAAACATTACCACTGAGCTAAGCATAGCCTGTAGCAAATGCCTTCAATACTCTCAGTGTATGCCAACGGGTCTAAATGAATATGAGACCCTGCGTATGGATAGTTTGGTTACTCAAAGAGTAAGAATTAAGAAGGGAAATGATCTATATCGAAATAACTTCAGTGAAAAATCAATGTATATTGTGAGAGCAGGATGTTTTAAAACAGTTATTTCCCATCACGATGGTCGAGATCAGGTCGTTGGATTTCATATGTCTGGGGAAAGTTTAGGGCTAGGTGTTGAACAAAGCAACGGCGCCAACAGCAAAATATCAGCACTTGAGGACTCCGTCGTTTGCGTTATCCCGTTTGTTAAAGTTGAGGAATTAGCCAACTCAACAAACGATTTACACTCACACATCCGCCATCTTTTTAGGGTTGAGATCAAAAGAGAAAATTCAGTGATGCTCTTTTTGGGAAGCATGAACTCAGAGGAAAGGGTTGCTACTTTTTTGCTTAATTTAAGTTTAAGTCATGAAGCACGGGGATTTTCTGGATCAAATATAAACTTAAAAATGAGTCGCTATGATATCGCTAGCTATCTAGGGATTAAACATGAAACAGTCAGTCGCACACTGTCAAAATTCATTAAGGGAAATCTTATTAATCTCAATTTAAGATTACTGAAAATAATAAATTTCAAAGCACTTCACTCCATTGCCAACGATGGCATTCTCATAGAATAATGCATTGAATTCACAGATTCATGTAGCTTTTGTAAATACCTAGCTCAGCAGATGACCAGTCTTAACAAATATGGTACAGCCTTCATTACTAAAAGGCTTATGCATGCTCATGTGAGGACTTCTGATCCAAGATCCAGCTGGATAGCGTCCATGCTCATCTTCAAATACACCATCGATGACAAAAATTTCTTCACCCCCATAGTGTCTATGTGGATTAAAAAACGTTTGTGGCGCCCATCTAACCAAAGTCGATCCACTCCCCTGCTGCATCAAAGGCATCACATTTAGACCAGGCACCATGCCTTGGTACCACGGAGCGGTTGTCGTATCTATGACTTCGCGAATTACTTGCTCAGAACCAAGATGTCTTAGCTTTACAAATAGGGTGCAGCCAGACTCACTGAATGGTGCATGAGAGGATCCAGGTGGATTCATGATGTATGTACCAGCACTGTAGTTACCGGTCTGATCACTAAAAGTTCCATCTAAAACAAATATCTCCTCTCCTAGCTCGTGTTGATGCGCTTGAAATTTAGATCCAGCTTGATATCGAACGATAGAAGTTGCTTTCGCAATCTCATTGCCCTGCCGCTCAAGCATTCGCCTCTCCACGCCTAGTTCAGGGCTTGGAACCCACGGCAAGTCATGATGGTTAATCACGACTCTTTGATTGAAATCATCATTGATGTTCATAGTTTTTTTGCTACCAATTCGAACAAGCCCCTTTTTGTTCCTGCCCAGTGTGTAATTTTCAAGAAACGCTTAGAGAGAACAACCTACACCAGAAAATTTAATCAGACGATATTTAATAATCTAATTTCGCAGTCGCTCTTAGCTCCTCTGCGGTTGTGGGTTCGAATCCAAAATATTCTAAATAAACAGGGATTTGCTCAAAAAGCATGTCTGAACCAATTTGAACCCTGCAACCCCTATTCTTAGCCGCCAATAAGAATGCAGTCATCTCAGCCTTTAATACCACTTCGCCAACAAAAGTTTCAGGGGCAATTTTATTAACATCCAAAGGCATAGGATCTCCCTCTTTCATACCAAGGGGGGTTGCATTCACCACCAAATCATACCCTTCTGGGTTGTTACTGCCCAAAATTACATTAACACCTGGAAAGTTTTCATTTATTCGTCTACCCAAGTTCTCAGCAGACTGAATATTTGAATCAAATAATCCGATAGTTGATATTTTCTCTGAAGACAGTGAAGCCGCAATTGCTGAGCCGACACCTCCAGACCCGACCACTAAAACGCGCTTTCCCAAAGTGTCAAATCCTTTGCGCTGCAGACCTCTTACAAATCCTAGTCCATCAAACATATCACCTAGGAGTCTTCCATTTTGATCTCTTTTAACAGCATTGCAAGCGCCAGCTACTTTAACAGTAGGCGTTATCTCATCTACCAACTCAACAGTTGCAACTTTATGAGGCATCGTAATCAATGCACCTCTAATATTTGTTAACTGAAATACGGACCTAAGAAAAACCGAAAAATCCGCAGATTGACACCCCATAGGGATAACCACAGCATTAATTCCCTTCTTCTCAAAATAGGGGTTGTATATCATGGGAGACTTAAATGTGTAAGTCGGATACCCTATATGTGCGATGAGCTCAGTTTTTCCATTAATCATATTTAATTTTTATCGATTCAGTTTCAATCAAAATATATTTGTCAACCCACACTGAGGATTGAACAACGAAGTTTGGGTTTTGTTTTACTGACCATTTAAAGACATCTAACTAAAAAAGGCCGTCAGTTGATAATAGTTTTAAGATCAGTATTTTTGAGTTAAAAATTATGTATTAATTCTTTCTAGTTACAGAAATACTTATTATAATTCAGTGTCTTTACCCCGCGGAGACCCAGATTATCAGTGTAAAAGCTGGTCCAATTTTCTAAGGAATTGTTTTGTCCCCAAGCATCGATCTTGCCGTAGTAATTCCTACTTATAACGAAAAGGACAACCTTCACCTATTGGTGAAAAGCATTGAAAAGAGTCTAGAAGGTTATAGTTGGGAAGTCATATTCGTGGATGACGATTCACCTGATGGAACCGCAGCATGGGTGCGTAACTACGCAATGGATTTCCCAAACATAAGATGCATAAGCCGAATTGGAAGAAGGGGCTTATCAAGTGCCTGTATAGAGGGAATGTTATCCACTAATGCAACGTATTTAGCTGTTATGGACGCTGATTTGCAGCACGATGAACAGATCCTTCCAACCATGTTGAATGCTCTTAAAAACGAACATTTCGACTTAGCTGTTGGGACCAGGTACATGCCAGGTGGTAGTGTTGGCGACTGGGAGGAAAATAGATTAAAAACGAGTCAGTTTGCTACTGCACTAAGCAAATATGTATTCAATATAACCCTCTCTGACCCAATGAGTGGTTTCTTTATGATCAGGAGGGATGCGTTTGAAGCAAATGTTCGTAAACTCTCAAGCCTTGGTTTCAAATTATTGTTAGACATTGTTATTTCTTCAAAATCTAGTTTAAGAGTCAAGGAAATAGCCTTTAATTTTAAATCTCGCCATAAAGGCGAAAGCAAACTAGATCTGAGAACAGCCTGGGACTATTTACTGTTATTGATAGACAAAAAAATTGGAAATGTCTTACCTGTTTCGCTCGTTTCATTTGGAATGGTAGGCACCCTTGGGGTTGCTGTTCACCTCATGGTGGTGCGGTTTTGCTTAACTGTCTTAGAGTTACCATTTCCCCAGTCCCAAGCCTTTGCTGTAGTTATAGCAATGATATTTAATTTTTTCTTAAATAATTTACTTAAATATAGAGATCAAAAATTGGTAGGAATCCGTTTTTACTCTGGCTTGCTGAAGTTTATGTTGCTTTGCGGTATCGGTTCAATCGCGAACGTTGGTATTGCTAGCTACATATATCAAGATTTTGGACATTGGTTTGTTTCAGTTTTTGCGGGTATTTTGGTTGGTTTTGGTTGGAATTATGGAGCAACTTCTCTTTTTGTTTGGCAAGGTAATAAAAAATGATGTTTCAAAAAAAATCGTTCCCATATGTCTAACGAACATTCATTTGCGAAAAAAATTGTTTCGGTTTTTAATTTTCTCTTAGATTCTTTTTTTCGATTGCCATATAAATACACAATTACATTTTCTTTAATTTGCCATATCTATCTGGCAATGACTCTTGGGCTATCCCCAGACGAAGCTCATTACAGCCTTTATGCTTACCATTTAGATCTAAGTTATTACGATCACCCGCCGTTGGTTGGTTGGCTTCAATATCCGTTTTTATTAGTTGGCAAGGGTCAAGATTGGTTGATGCGTCTATTACCCATAAGTTGTTGGCTTTTAACTTGTTGGGGTATCTTTAAATTAGCCCAATTACTCTTTCCTGAGCGCAAAGAAATCTCAGACTTAAGTGTGTTACTTTTTCTTTTGTCCCCTATGTATCATTTAATAGGCATGGCCCTAGTTCCAGACTCATTATTGATGCCCCTGACTTGTTTGATCATTTATTTAGTGACAAGTATTATTAAAGGAAATAATAAATTAGTAATTTGGATGTTCTTAGGTATTGCACTAGGACTAAGTGGACTGGGCAAATATACCTCCTTTGTGATGGGGCTTAGTGCAATAGGTTGTTTACTCCTTTTTCAGGGAAGACAATTACTTTTTAATCGAGGCCTTTGGATAACCATTTTTATTGCTTTAGCTTTGGTTAGCCCAGTTTTTATTTGGAACTACTACAACGGGTGGATTTCAATCAACTACCAGTTAAATCATGCACAGGGACAAGGATCTTGGGAACTAAAACATGCAGTCGCCTATGGTATTGTTCAAATTCTCACCTATGGTATTACAGTCATTACTCTGACTGTAATAGGCGTTTTGCGAATCATCAAACATTTATCTGTAAATAAAAGTTTCGATACCTCAAACCCTGCGCCTAAGATTTTGTTGATTTTTGGTATTCCACTTCTTATATTACTTTTGATGAGCGCAGGACATTCAGGTGCATTACCTCATTGGTCTGCCCCTGCATGGATTGCTCTAATTCCATTTAGTGCTTGGTCCTTTTGTGAAGCAAAAAACGCTATTCAATCAAATCTACCTGGTCCTAACACAAATAAAAATTGGATAGTTAAATTTTTAGGGTTAGCAACGAAATGGCAAATAATGATATGCGCGCTAATTGCAGTTATTTTGGCGGTTGGCGGAATCGGAAGAGAGTCTGGGGAAGAGGCATTAAGCCAGATGAGTGAAGTTGAGAATAAAACAATTTCAAATCCTATAGCTGATTTATATGGATGGGATTTAGCATCTAAGCATGCTGTTCAACTTGCTAAGACACAAAAAATAGATAATCTAGCAGTAATGAACTGGTCACTAGCAAGTCGAGTAGCTTGGTACTCCAGACCCATGCCAGTCAAAGTAGTCAATTCTCATCACGATCAATTTAAGTTGTGGTTTGGAGACTTAGTCGATGGAGATTCAGTCATATTAATTGATTGGTCTAAAATGAGTTTTCCTAAACCAGATAAAAAACTAGAAAAAGAGAAATTTGAACAATGTCGACCTATAGACCAATTATCGGTTAATGACTCATTTGGACAAATCTCACATTTTAATTTTTTGATTTGTGAAAATTGGCATTCATGAATATCCACATTAAATCCCCAAATAATCTTTGGAGATCAATTACATTTTTTGCCTTTACTATTTTAATTTTCTGTTACACCCTGCAGCCTCAAACAGCCCCCTATCCTGTTTTCATAGAAATAAATCAAAGTTTAAGTATTGTCCCTAGCTGGATTTGGTCTAACCTTACTCTAATGGGAGACACAGTCATTTTGCTTTGTTTCATAAGCCCATTATTAGCATTTTGGCCACAAGTTATCGCATCCCTACTCTGGTCAGTCCCCCTTGGCGCTTTTATGACCTATGTTTTAAAACATGCGGTGAGATCCCCAAGACCGGTTTCAGTTATTGATTTGAGTGAAATTAATCAAATTGGACCGCTTCTGCACAACTTCAGTTTCCCGTCTGGACATACCATTACTGCGTTTACATTTCTATGCGCAATTGTCGTATTAGGTTCTAGATTGAATTTAGGAGTAGGAAGGTGGATTCTAATTTTTTCAACCATTCTTTTGAGTTGCTTGATTGGTATTTCCAGAATTGCGGTCGGTGCTCACTGGCCAGTAGATGTAGTTGCTGGTGCTTGCGTAGGTTGGATTGCCGGACTAAACGGTGTCTGGCTGAGTGATAAGTTTAAATCTAGTTGGAGTTCGAGACCGGCAAAGCTCACCATGGGAGCGATCTTATCAATACTAGCTATTTGGTTATTATTTAATAGGGAAGATTATTTTGATGGAAATAAGATAATTTATCTAGTATTTTCATTAGTCACATTGACAATTATGTGCTTATTTTCTGAAAAACTTAAAGCCACTCTTCAAAGTAAATAAAGTTATAGAAAACATTTCAGGCTTAATTATATTATCCGGGTAAGTTAGTAATTTTCTAACGGTGTCAACTCCACTTACTGTTGTTCTTTTTAAAAAAACCAATATTTAGGAAGTAATGTTTACCAATTTTCACCCTATAGACTTTTGAACTTCTCAATAATATCCCTCTCCGATAAGAGCTCAATCTCATCAGCTTTTTCCTGTGTGATCCAATTTCTTTTGATCATGCTGCTCAGTATCATGTCTCTTGACGGATTTTTTAAACTGGGCTCGGATTTATCCTCCTCCGGATCTATAAAAAATAGTTTCACTATTGAATTTCCAACAATAATAATGAGAACTCCAAATAAAGTAAGTCCAAGCAAGAACGTCATACAAGCAACAACCCTCCCCCCAACCGTAACTGGAAACATATCCCCATAACCAGTGACCGCTAGCACACACCACCACATAGCCGTTGGAATCGATGTGAAATATCTTTTATCGTCGGCGATTTCGACTCCACTAATTGGATCCACTGGAACAAATTTAATCGATTCAGGATTCTTCACTGTGTCTATGTTTTGAGCTGTTGCAAGTTCAATTAATTCCTGCTCGCCTTGTTTCATCGCCTCAGCTGAATAAAGACTGCCCTCCACTAAATACATAAGTGAACTGCAAATCATAATGACGGAGAAAAAGATAGCGAAGTAGATCTTTAAATTGGTAAGAACAGGGTTAGCTTTACTTTCCTGTGTGTTGTTCATGAACACAAGTTTTACCATTTTCAGGACTCGCAAAGACCTGATGACCCTAAGAGACCTTATTAACTTACTACTTTGGAAAGAAGTTAAATTAACAAATTGAAGCAAGGTAGGCAAAATCGATAACAGATCAACAATACCCCAAAAACTTAAAGCATATTTGCGCCTATCGTCTGAGAAATAAAGATTCAATATGTAATCAATTGAAAACAAAGTAACTGCTATATATTCAATACTTTTAAATAACAAATTGTATTTTTCATAGTATTCATCAACAGTTTCCAATGCCATGGAAAAACATGAGATACAAATAGCTATGTTAATGATTGCCGTCCAAATATTGAATTCGGTCGAGGAAAAATCTTTGATCGATTTATAAAAGATTCCGTTTGTATTGAAATTTTTATTATTTGTGTCAATTTGCATAACCAACGTTTCCCTTGAATTAACTAAACTTGTATGTACACATTATTCCCGTACGCTTAATTCTGAAATTCTATATTCAAATAAGGCATTCAACTGCTGAGGTATCGATTGAGGTATCGATTTACACACCTTATAAATCGGCAAGCAATCCAGTTAGCATGGTTCGTTTTTCAAGAAAACCACCTTTTAGGGGTTTTTACAGAATGGACTTAGAACACAAAGTATCTGGACTTTGATGTCACCAAATGAAATGATCTTGGTCTTCTGATCAATCACGGACACATATTTTTTTGATCCTCTGCCCGCGTTATTTAACTCAAGAAGCTATTTTAAATTTAGTTGACTCCAAGGGTTTACACGACCAAGACTATAGTTGAAATCAAAGGAAAATCAAACCTTTCTCAATTAGCGATGGGTGTCCTTTACCCATTTGCAAATCAAGCGTTAGTCTGCATTCAGACACTTGAATTTTTGACATTTCATTATTTAATATTAGGAGATTTTGGTGCCTCACTTCATTAAATGTATATCAAATAAGGTCTTACTTACCTTGATTTCCTTGTTGCTAATTTGCATATGCAAATCCGCGTTGGCTCAAACTGATTGGCCGAAAGCTAAACCGGTAACACTATTGGTGGCGTTCGCAGCTGGTTCTTCAACAGATATTGTTGCAAGAAATTTGACTCAGAAATTAACTGAAATCACTGGTACAAACTTTATTGTTGAGAATAAGGGCGGAGCTGGTGGCAATATTGCAACTGGAATGGTAAAACGCGCTGCACCGGATGGCTATACCGTTTTGGTTCACAGCGTTGCATTCGCTGTGAATCCCTCGCTTTATTCAGAAGCGGGTTATGACGCTTTGAAAGATTTTGTTCCGCTTGCGTTGGGGCCAAAAACACCAAACATCATCACTGTCAATCCAACCGTCCCAGTTAAAACTCTTCCAGAACTTGTTGAATTAGCTAAAAAATCTCCCTTCAACTATGCATCATCTGGAATAGGAACTACAACACACCTATCCATGGAGAGGCTTAAAACTGCTGCCAAACTCGATATTGTTCACGTTCCTTACCAACCAGCTGCAGCCATAAATGCGGTTGTCGCAGGACATACTCAAATTGCCTCTACATCGATGCCCCCGGCTGTTCCGATGATCAAAGCCGGTAAGCTCAGAGCACTGGCAGTAACTAGCGCCAATCGCTCCCCCTTATTGCCAGATGTACCCTCCATTACTGAGTACGGGTACAAAGAATTTGACGATTACACATGGTTTGGATTCTTTTTACCCGTGGGAACACCTCAAGCAATTGTTGACAAATTAAACGCTGCGATCAACCAAGCCATGGAATCAAGTGATACTGTTGAACGATTTGCACAATTGGGTATGGTTAGTACAAAAAATTCTAGTGCTGAATTCGGAACTTTCCTTAAAGCAGAGGTCCCGAAGTGGGCTGCAGTAGTTAAGAGTTCAGGTGCGAAGGCAGAATAAAGAATTTCAATGCCTTACCAGATTAGTCCTTATTCATTAATACTCAATCAATCAAGATATGCTCAGCCGACGGCATTTTTTCCAAGTCGGAATTTCAATAAAGGAGACATTTCAATGAGATTTTTAAAACTTACCTCACTAATGATGATTTGCGGATTAGTTCAAAATATAGCCTTAGCTGAGCCACAAGATATCGCAGTAGAAAAAACGATAGGTTTAAAACTTGCTGCAGAGATGGTAACTGCTGCCGTTGAGGACTGCTCTTCAAAGGGCTACAACACAGTTGCAGTTGTAGTGGATCGTTCGGGTGATGTAAAAGCACTACTTAGAGCTGATAACGCGCGTCCCCATGCCATCGATATTGCGACTCGCAAAGCCAATACCGCTGCAATGCTTGGTTATGAAACACGTATTTTGGCAGAGAACATCGGTAAAGGGGTAACTCCTGCATCCATAACCAATACCCCTAACTTCACCTCTTTGTACGGCGGATTTCCAATTAAGATTCGTGATGAGGTGGTTGGCGGCATTGGGGTTAGTGGTGCACCTGCTGGTCCACTTGATGCAGCATGTGTAGAAACTGCCTTCAAGAAAGTTCAATCACGTCTTAATTAGTATTATTCATAGGATTCCTCTACGAAGTCGCAGGGAAAACTGGCCTGCCCGGAGGGGATCGAACCCCCGACCCACAGCTTAGAAGGCGCCAAAATCTATTTGAAAGAATAACTTAACAAAGTCGTACAGTTTCGCACTTTAGGTATTGGATATGCAGTTTGAAGTGTGGGGTCTAGTGGAGTTGAATGGTCGAGGCTTGGTATCAGCATAGTGTTACAAGTTAAATTAGATTAATACATATGGAAGTATGTATAAATTTCAAGAACTCTTTAATAATGAATAAAACATTTTGCAAGAAATGTAATACCAAGTTATAAATAATTCAACCATTAAGGCTTGAAAATTTTTCATGCCCTGAACGTGACTCCACAATTATTTCAGTAGTTTATTTTTTGGAGTTTTGGCCTGCCCAGCAAGATTCGAACGTGCGAACTTGGGCTTTAAAGACCGTGGGCATAATTACCTATTATCTAAATGGCTTTCATTTGCTCAATTTAATCTTTGAGAGCATAATAAAACTTATTCAAGGAGTTTTAAAATGATCAATTGGTCAAATTGTCATGCTGTCGAGAGTGCTAAAGAACGTGTTAGCGGTTCTTTGGTATTTGCTGGCTCGCGTGTACCAATTGCTGCGCTTTTTGAAAATCTTGAAGATGGGATTACAGCTCAAGAATTTACTGAAATCTTC
>Ga0208618_1000313_pt1 | contig 23301 bp, 24 predicted proteins | sample CryBogCBE18Jul08_FD_184585 | JGI IMG/M metagenome (GOLD analysis project Ga0208618, IMG submission 184585) | Freshwater microbial communities from Crystal Bog, Wisconsin, USA - CBE18Jul08 (SPAdes) | ecosystem: Environmental > Aquatic > Freshwater > Lake | place: Crystal Bog, Wisconsin, USA...
GTATTAGACTATAGGACACCGAATGAAGCGTTTTCCGCTCTCGTTGCGTTAGATCCTTGAGACCGCCATCTAAATAAATCACCTAGCTGCCAAGGATTAACTTATAAGGTTTCTTCAAAATCCTATGCGTCAGAGTAGCCAGTTTCTGCATGCGCAACATTGTCATGTGATTTAAGGTTCTAATCATTAATTAAATGTCCTAGATTCAACCTGTGTTTTAAAAAAATTATAAGTTTTTTTAAAATTTTTGTCGATTAACCTGCCTTTATGAAAAGGCTGCATTTACATTATTTTAACATTGTAAATGTCTGCGCCCTCTTCTTTTATGAGCGCATATGACGCCATTGCTTGTACTATTGCATATTTTTATTCATTGATAAGATTATCATTCATTATTTATGATACATGGCGTCTTGAAGCTGCAATAGCAGATGAGACGTCTGATTATCTTTGATCACCACAAGTCGCCGACACTAACGTAGAGATGACGCTATGGGACAGATTGACGAGGTGACGTCAGTTACGCGAGACGTACGTTTACGAGGGTCCATCTTAGTAAAAGCGATTGAAGAAGAAAAATCAGGGGCACAGTTAAATTTGGGTTTAAAACGCAAGCCCCCAACGCGCCCCATTAGAGCGAGCTGGCCAGGCATGCGTAAGTGTTTGATTTTATGGTGGGCGCGACAGGGATCGAACCTGTGACCCCTACGATGTCAACGTAGTGCTCTCCCGCTGAGCTACGCGCCCTTAGCTTTAAATAAGCTAATTGGCCCCGGGTATACCGATGAAAGCCTCAAGGCGCAAGCTCGGAAATCGGGATCTCAAAGGCATGATTTTCAGGCAATTAGCATTTAATTGCCTCCCGAGAGCTAAACAGCCCGGGAAGCATTGGCGCTAAAGCTGCGGGCAGCGAGGATGATATTATCATCTTGCAGTCTAATTAATTTATGGCATGCTTAAGCGTTACTTTGTTGGTAGATAAACAAAGGAGGTATCTTATGTCCTTGCACGGTCATATAGTTGAACTCCAGCGCCGTCATGAAGCGCTTAAAAAAGAAGTTGAACATGTGCAACTACATGTAAAAACTGAAGAGCATAAACTTCGTGAGCTGAAGCGAAAAAAACTAAAAATCAAAGATACTCTTCTCAGACTCCATCAAACTAGCCCGCAATAACAATTCTTTCCGATCGCGAGCAAGGTTCAAATATTCTAGGCGGAGCCTCGTCCCCGCCTAAAGTCTTCTTGTCTTAATGATGTTTTAAAGCACACTAATGGATGAAGAGCGCTCCTGTTTAGAGTGTTTATAAAAAAGTCAGACGGTCTAATTAAACGTTGAATAAAAAATAATGCCATCATAATAGCCCAATAAATTTGTTATAATAAAAATCCAAACTCAACTGTTGAAAGCAACAATTATTTTATTACATCCTGACTGCCTTTGAATTTTAACAAAGCAGAAAAAGGCCAATCAACCTGAAAGCAATAAAGTTTAAATGATACTTGAACCAATTCTGACGATTGCTTACAACTCACTAAAACTTATTGAGTCGCCAATGCCAAATATTATCTCTAAAAGACAAAATCGTCGGAAAGAAACGTATGCCGACGAATGATAACTCAAATGATGCTGATGAGATATTAATCCGAGCAGAGATGGAACGCCTCCGTCTAGAACATCATGATCTTGAAACCGCGATCGATGCGCTTCTTGCAATTGGATCACTCGATCAGCTTCAAATCGGCCGACTGAAGAAAAGAAAGCTTATTTTACGCGATCGGATAGCTTTTCTTGAAGATCAGCTCACACCCGATATCATTGCTTAATTTCACATTATTTAAATGCACCAATGAGACAATCTGCTTTAGCATAAGCACCAATATTGCAAGCATTGTAATATGCAAATGATCTAAAAATTGGTGCAAGTAATTCTAGATTAAACTATATTAAATATTAACATGACAGTGAGTATTCGTATAATATCCTCCAAAATTGTCCAAGCAGAAAGTCTCCGTGAATTAGCTTCAAGGCTTGTAATCTGGCTCTAATTTATTTGAGAAGCTTTCTCTAATATTGAAACGTAATCTTTATACAGCCTCATATTTATTATTATCTGTAGCAGACAGAATAAAAATTAAACAATATTTTATTAGGGTTTTGGCGTGATTGACGGCGCATTCATCCGACCAAATTTCCAATTTGCGCCAACGCGCATTATATTATTTGCAATACTTCCTGTTGAGTAATTTCCAATAATTGTGCTTTGTGACGGAAGAATAACTCCAGTTGCGACACCATTAATGCCAGCGATTTTTACATAAAGATACTCAGCCTTAAATGAAAGATCGGAAGTAACTGAATACTCGCTTCCAGCTCCAACAACCCAGCCAGCCCTTGTCTGTGTGACGCGATTGCTGATTGCGCCACTTGTTAGCTGATAACCGTTAGATGTTGCTTCTCCATAAGAAACACCAGCCGTCAGATATGTAAAAAAATTACCTGGAGCATATCCGGCCCGCAAGCGCGTTGTTCCAAACCACCCAAGCTCAGATCGCCGATTGACGTAGATTGCGCTTGTAGAGCGTTCTAAAGTCAGCGCCTCATGCTGCCCTGAGACACCACTCCATTGCGCATCCGTCTCTGCGCCAGCAACAATATGTCGAGAAAAATGGAAATTATATCCAACCTGTCCACCGCCAAGAAAGCCGCCCGTGCGATTTGTTGAGGTGATATTTGCTGCTGCTAAAGGAATTGATGACGCTGTTTGCTGATATAAAGTAGCATATTCTTTTATGATATCCCCGCCATATCCGCCATTAACCCCGAAATAGAAGCCTCCCCAGTCAGCGCTGGTTTCTGACGATAGGAAACCTGCGAGGTCTCCTTTGAATATTGGTTGCAGGTCGTCAAAGTCTTTACTGGCGTCCAGACCTTTAAATCGATAATTGAGACCGCCTCGAACAAGATGCGCGCCAAACCCATAAGTGCCAAATGTTCCGGCCACAGGAACTGACGAAGATAGGATTACGCCACCAGCGCTGCCGCCTACGCCTGTCATTGATAGATATAAATACTCCGAGCGCGCAGATAAATTTTCGCTAAGGGCAATATCAACGCCACCGCCCATTGCCCACCCGAGTTTAGTCTGACGCAGAGAGCCTGTTGTAAGAGAGTTTGATCCAAGAAATGGACTGCCGGCTCCCTGCAGTTGCCCATACAGCAATCCGCCTGTCACATAAGGCTGGAGCCTCCCAAGAGAATACCCCACTCGTCCGCGAAGCGTACCAAACCAGTTCAACCCAATTCTGGCGTCAACATTTTCAGTAAGAGCGGAATTATTGGATAATGTTGCAGATTGGTAAGAGGCTTTTATATCACTCCATTGAAAATCTGTTTCAGCGCCGAGGATAAAACGATTTGAAAACTGGTAATTGTAACCTACTTGACCACCCGCAATGAAGCCACTTGAACGATTTTCATTTTGACCAAAAACACCCACACCCTGAATTGATGATGGTAGGAAAACATCGCCGCTGATAACGCTGCCGCCAAAACCACGATTAACGCCGAGGTACAAACCCGCCCACCTCGGCAAAGAGGCGGCCGTCTCTTGTGACTGATGCTGAGAGGATATATCGGCTGCAAGTGATGACAGTGACGTTACTGACATAACGGCAACCAAAATTGCTTTCTTCAATCCCTCAAATCTCCCGATTACAGGCTTCTTTACTTACTTACCAAGAACGAGGGGTGGAGAGAACCAACTCCTTCGAAAACATTCGACCTGTGACCTTTTGATCACACTCTTTTCCACAAGTGGTCTTATCGAATTTAATAAATCTAATTAATCAATTGAAAACGATACAATTTATCATTTAGTTTTTAGAAACATAGCCTAGCTTGCGTAATAGGATAGGCATTGTGAGTCCTTGAACTAAGATAGAAAAAGCAACGACACCAAATGTAGCCACCACAATATCGTCCCGATACGGCAGGCTCTCTGGCAAAGACAGCGCTAAGGCAAGCGCCAGCGCGCCCCGTAGACCGCCCCACCATAGAACATGCTGCTCGCGTAGCGTAATTTTGCATGATGTCATCAGAAATATTGCACTCAATGGGTATACAGTTACTGCTCGCGCCATTAGTACAATCAAAATAGTTTCAATTACAAAAAATGGACCATAATCTGCAAATGATATAGACGCAACATCAACGCCTATAAGCAAGAAAACAACAGAGTTAGCAAGGAAGGCGGCAAACTCCCAGAAACCGTGAACAAATTCACGGCCCTTAGAACTAAGAAAACTTTTATCTTGCTCTTGCAATAATCCCATATTTCCAATCAGCAACCCTGCTGATACAGTCGCCAGAACACCGGAAACATGAAAATATTCCGCTGCTAAAAATGCGCCGTAAGCAACAATTGTTGTTAATGCAGCCTCAATTAAATGCTCCTCTGTGCGAAAAGATACAGCAATCATTAATCCACCACACATCAATCCAATAACGATGCCGCCACAAACAATACGCGTAAAAGATAAAATTGTACCGCCTAAACCTTGATCAATGTTGCCGCCATCAACCAATGTTAGAGCAACAACAAAAAGGACAGCCGCGACGCCATCATTAAATAAACTTTCACTCTCTACGAGCAGGCGGAGTCTGCCATTTAATTTATTATCCTTAAACATTGCGATAATTGCCACCGGATCAGTTGCTGCAATCAACGCGCCAAAGACAAACGCAGAACTTAAAGGCCACCCTAAAAAAATCGCCATTGCCACAGCAACGACGCCTGCGGCTAGAATTGTGCCAACTCCAGCTAAAGTTAAAAGAGGAAGCGCATCAAAAACCAACTCTCGCCACGAGAGTGAAATTGCCGCCTCAAAGAGTAAAGGCGGTAAGATCAGATCAAAAATTAAGTCATGGGTAAGATGTAAGCCTAAATCTACTTTTGTCAGCGCCAAAGAAATTCCAAAAAGAACGAGACCGACTGTGTATGGAAGCCGTAGACGCCGCGCGCCAATTGCGACAATCATTGATATCGCAAGGATGGCAACAAGCCATCGCATATTCTCGTCCATCTATATGTCCCTGTAATTACATTCATTCCAAAATTCAAAAACTCTGACCTGACCCGCAACCAGAGCGTTCAAACATGAGCCATAAACAGACAGTGGGCTCTTAATTTTCGCATCATTGATACTTGCCTAGTCCCCCTGCATCGTCTATGCCGCATGGCTTCCTGAGTTCAAGCTTATAAACGGGAAGTAATCGTGGCGAGACATAAAACGCCTGTAGCCGTCATTATGGGATCCCAATCAGATTGGGCGACAATGCGGCATGCCGTTCAAACCTTGGAAGCCCTTGGCATAGGCTGCGATAAGAGGATTGTTTCCGCACACCGCACGCCAGAACGTATGTTTTTGTTTGCGAAGGGAGCTGCAGCCGAAGGCTTCGATGTGATTATCGCTGGTGCTGGCGGCGCTGCTCATCTTCCGGGAATGGTTGCCGCGCTCACGATTTTACCCGTTTTAGGCGTGCCGATTGAGTCTGCTGCCCTTAAAGGTTTAGATTCACTCCTCTCAATCGTCCAAATGCCTGGCGGCGTGCCAGTTGGCACATTAGCCATCGGCAAAGCTGGCGCAATCAACGCCGCCTTACTCGCGGCAGCAATTTTAGCCAGGAGCGACACAGAGCTTGCCAAGAGGCTTGAGAATTATAAGAGCAACCAAACCGATAGCGTCTCAATCACGCCTCAAGAGGACTTATGACGCATATTTTGCCAGGTGCAACAATTGGCATCTTAGGTGGCGGACAACTTGCGCGCATGCTGGCTCTGGCTGGCGCAAGATTAGGACTAAAGACCCATATCTATTCACCTGTCGCCGATGATCCTGCATTCGATGTATGCGCTGCGCAGACTCGCGCTGAGTTTCTTGATGAAGCTGCATTGAGAGCATTCGCGCAATCTGTCGACGTAATTACTTATGAATTTGAGAACGTCCCTGCTCGGACAGCGGAGGTTCTTGAGGAACTAAGACCTGTTCGTCCGAACCCAAAAATACTCGCACTTACGCAAGATCGTCTCGTGGAGAAACAATTTATACGACGCATAGGCGCGACTACGGCAGATTTTTTTGATGTTAACGATCTGCCGTCTTTTACCAAAGCGGTAGAAACTTTAGGATATCCCTCCATCCTCAAAACAAGACGTTTTGGTTATGATGGGAAAGGTCAAAGCAAAGTAACGCAACATGCGGATCTGTCCAAAATCTTTAACGATTTAGGAACGACGTGCTGCATCTTAGAAAAATTTGTGCCCTTTAGTAAGGAAGTTTCTGTTATCGCAACTCGCTCAATTGATGGGGCTTTTTCCGCATACGATCTTTGTGAGAATTTACACGAAAACCATATTTTAAAGACAACGCATGTACCGGCCAGGATAAAACAAGAGACGGCTCAAAAAGCTTTCCAAATCGCTGAAGACATTGCTAACGCGACAAATTATGTCGGTGTTTTTGCCGTAGAAATGTTTATTGTTTCAAAACAGCAAGAAGAGATTGTGATTGTTAATGAAATTGCGCCGCGCGTTCATAATTCTGGTCACTGGACACTTGATGGCGCAACAACCTCACAATTTGAGCAACACATGCGCGCCGTTGCTGGTTGGCCTTTAGGATCCACGCTGAGACTTGGCTCCAACATCACGATGAATAATCTAATCGGGTCAGAGGCTGACGACTGGTTGAAAATTATGGAAGAAAAAGGGGCGATGCTTCACCTCTATGGGAAAAAAGAGACCCGCCCTGGCCGTAAAATGGGCCATTATACAAAAATAGCCCCATAATCTTATAAACAACTGTTTTTAAATAAAATTACTATTTCCGACTATGAATATGACGGATCGCTATTAGGACTTGCGAAAAATACCGCGTGCTTTAATGAGGGATCATAAATGAATGGGGATGGGGTTCCCCTAAACTGCCGAAGAGGCTGATGACTCCTGCAACGCATTTGATGCGTATGGAGGAATTATGTCAGCCATTTCAATTGGAATTTCTTGCTCCATCCTAAAGCCGATTATCCTTTGTGTAATCATAGAGTTGCACAGGGAGAGGCGGGAAAAGAATTATCAAATCCATAAAAGAACGAGCGCGCTCTTCGATTTCCCGTTCGCCTACATTCATCAAAGTGGCTTTTTCCACCGAAAAGACAATTACTTCATTACTTTAGCCAAACATCAAAACCAACTTTTATGTAAAATAATCGTACAAAAATTATCGGCCTGTACGCAGACTTCCCCAACGATGAAAAACCCGAACGAAGATCGCCGAAACCTCAAGGACTTAGTTCCGTTGCTGATGTATCGGCCGCATCTTCTTTTCACCCCCCAACGCCACAGAAGATTTGCGTGAGAGGCATTTAACCTTGGATGTTGGGCCTTTAATCTTATGCCGTTTTGGACCTCAAACAATCGGCGCCCGAAAAAAGGCGCCGGGCGATGGCTGTTGTGGCTTTCATCCTGCCATAATGACGAGGATTGCTATCATATTGGTAACAGCATCTGTTTCTGCTTGTGGACCAACCAATCAAACTGAGCGTGCATCTTTTATTGAACCGCCAAAAATGCAGCAAACACTTGCCGCCTCAGGGTTAAAGATTAACCATGAGGAAGCCTCGTGGCCAAAGGAAGAGTGGTGGCATAATTATAAAAATCCTGAATTGAACCGCCTAATCAGTAAGGCGCTTCAAGATAATCAGAATCTAAAAAAAGCCGGCGACACATTACAAGAAGCAGATGCAAGCGTTCGAGTAGCCGGCGCTAAACTTTTACCATCGCTTCAGTCCGACTACTGGGGAAGACAGTCTCGAAATCCAATCAGAGGCGTTGTTGCCTCTTATAACCCCACACAAGGCGGGCTAGAAAAAACTGCGTTCTTCTTAACGCCATTGGTCATGACGTGGGAGCTTGATTTCTGGGGAAAGAATCGCGCTGCACTCGAAGCAGCAATTGGCGCAGCAACAGCCCAGGCGGCAGAGTTTGAGCAAACACGCCTGCTCCTGACAACAGGTGTGGCCCGCGCCTATGTGAGAGGATATGCCTACTCAAAACAACTCGACATCACCCATGAACTCGTCTCTCTGAGACGAGAACTCCTCAATCTTGCTGAGACCCGCTTTCAAACAGGCCTTGATACGGCTGATGGCATTCAAATCGCCCGTAGCGACTTTGAGGGCGCGATCAGACGCGAGGCGACGGTTCGCGCTGCATTAACGATTCAGCAGGATGCTCTCGCGCGTATGATCGGTGAGGGTCCGGATGCAACAAGGAATACATTTACCAACCAAAAAAATCTGATTTTATCAATTCCTAAGATACCAAAACATCTACCTATTGAATTACTCGCGCATCGCCCAGACCTTGCTGCCGCCCTCAGCAGAGCGGAAGCTGCAGCCGAGCGCATACATCTTGCAAAGACTCTTTTTCTCCCATCGATGGATCTCTCTATCGCCTCCGGCATTGAAGCATCAGCAACAACAAGCAGCATAGGTTTACTCTCAAGCCGACTCTTCACCCCAGGCGCGACCGGCTTTTCTGTTGTTCCAGGCCTCCATCTGCCAATTTTTCAAGCCGGACGTTTAACTGGGACATTAGAAATTCAACGCGCCGAATATGATCAAGCCGTCAATAGCTATAATGAAACCTTACTCCAATCAGCACAGCAAGTTGCAGACTCTCTGGCCAACATAAAACGCGCAAACACGGAATTCGACGCACAAAGTCAACTTATTCAAGCGGCCAATAATCAGCTTCAGCTCGCGCAAACGAGACTACGAGATGGACTTAAAGATCGCCGTGAAATTCTGCAGGAGCAAATTGACCTCCTTGAAAGCAAATTTATCCAAAAAACGCTTGATGGCGACAGGATGGTCGCCAGCGTCGATCTTTATCAAGCTCTGGGGGGAGGATATTCTGATGGTCCCAACCCATTAAAACCACGACCATCGCCTGAGAGTGATCCGTTGACGCCTGTTGTCGATAAAATCCAATCAATTACTGGCGGGTAACATGAAATTTTTATCGCCAATAGATCCTACTCGAGAGCGGCGCTAAAATGGGTTTAAGCCGTAAAACTATTCGAGCAAAACGAGACTTATTATTAAGACTCGTGGGCACTGGCGTAGCCCTATCCGTTTTAATTATCTTTTTAAAGTGGATGATATCTGACCGAAACTGGGTCGTAACAGACAATGCATTTGTTACTGGCAATATTTTATCGATTAATTCAGATGCAACCGGCATGGTAGCACGGATATTTTTTGACGAAACTCAACTAGTAAAAAAAGGCGATGTGCTTGTTAGTTTAGATGGACAACGCGCGCAGGCAGCCCTTGCTCAGGCTGAAGCAGATCTTGCGCGCGCAGTAAGAGGCGTTGGAGCACTGTTTTCATACCGTCGTCAGATCTGTGAAAAACTCATCTCTCGAAAAGCCATCAAAGATCGCTCCCTTCACGATCTTGCGCGCTACAAAAAAGCTGCCTCTGCTGGCGCGACCTCAGATCAAATATTACAAAACACACAAGATCAACTCGTCGCGCAAGAAGCAAATATTCAGGAAGTTCGTTCTGAACTTCAGGCCGTTGATGCAAGAATTATGGGCGTTACGCGCACAAATCATCCAGATATCGAAGCAGCGAAAGCTCGATATAGCGATGCCTATGTAGAATTTCTACGCCAAAATATACGCGCGCCAGCAACAGGTTTCATCGCCAAAAGACGCATTCAAGTCGGGCAGCGCGTAAGACCAGGCGATCAATTACTCAATATTGTGCCACTCGATCACCTATGGGTCGAAGCCAATTTATGGGAAAATCGAATGAAATACGTTCGTCCCGGACAAGAGGCGACAATCAAAGTTGACCTCTATGGCTCCAGCCATATCTATCATGGCGTTGTAGAGGGTCTTGTCCCAGGGTCAGGAAGCGTTTTTGCAACACTGCCTCCTGACAATGCGACTGGAAACTTCATCAGAATAGTTCAGCGTGTGCCAGTAAGAATCGCGCTCAATAAAGATGAAATTGAGAAAGAGCCATTACGTCCTGGGCTGTCTACTGTGACATCAATCTATGTCGGCAGTCCCAGAACCTCCCCTAATGCATCAATAGTCAAAACGACAAGCAATGAATATCAAACAGAGGTCTATGATAAAGACCTTGCTGACGCTCAAATTCAAGGGAACAAAATTATTAAGCAGAATCTTGTCGAGTCATCAGTAAATGAGGATATAAAATGCAGCGCAGAGGATTAAGTAATTTATCCCTCATGGGCCAAAAACAATTAGAGCCAGCTCTGATAATAAAAATTTTACTATTTGTTTTAACTGCAATCATTTTAGAGCCAGGCGTCGCTAACGCTCAAAACACAGGCGACATCATGAGCTATGTCCCCAACCCAACAATTAATCCTTATGCTGGCGGCACAATCTATCAACAAAATGGAATAAATAATCCGTATGAAAGCTACGGTAGTTCAAACACATCAGATTCATTTAATAACCCGAGCACAACAGAAGTGCCAAAGTTATTTGATGAATATGGAAACTACAAAGGCCCCTAGAGTTTGCATGAAAACAACTCTTTCTCCTTCTTAAACAAACTCCATAATCACAGCATCAACAGCCAGACTATCCCCAGCCTTCGCCAATATTTTCTTGATCTTCACGTCACGTTCAGCGCGTAGAACGTTTTCCATTTTCATGGCTTCGACCATACACAATGGCTCGCCTGCTTTAACTTCCTGACCTTCAACAACATCAAGAGTTTTAACCAGACCAGGCATCGGACATAGTAAATGTTTCGAAACGCCAGCATCTTTTTTCTTTGGCATTAAGGCGACAAGTTCGGCCTCACGTCGAGTATAAACACGCGCGATGATACTGACGCCTTGATGCGATAACTCATAGCCATTGAGAACGGCCTTAGTCTGGACATAAATAGTATGGCCATCAACATCTGCCTTGAGCACGCTATCGCCTGGCCGCCAAGGCGAAGAGACGCGATGGGCACGCTCATCTCCATCAGCAAAGCGAACAATGAGCGCTTCTCCCTGCTCTTCAATGCTCGCGTCAAATCTTTGCTCTCCAAGAACACACACACGCTCACGTGAAAATGCGACAGGAAGGCCATTGCGAAGTTGTCCAGTAATCTGGCGCTTACGCTCATTACCAATGTGATCTATGAGCGTTGCAACAGCCGCCAGTTTGAGCGCTAAAGCTCCTTCTGGCTCAGCGGCGCTAAAACCCTGCGGATATTCTTCAGCTATGAACCCTGTGGAAAGCTGACCCTGACGCCAACGCTCGCTCTGCATGAGCGAAGAGAGGAAAGGAATATTATGACGGATGCCATCAATAACAAATCTATCCAGCGCATCAGCCTGTGCTTGGATCGCTGTTATTCGATCCGATGCATGCGTAACTAGTTTTGCAATCATTGGATCATAATGAATAGAAATTTCTCGACCTTCCGTCACGCCTGTATCGTTACGAACAGTTATACCATCCTCGCGCTTTTCTTCTGGAGGCAGGTATTTAACCAGTCGTCCAATAGAGGGGAGAAAGTTTCGTGTTGGATCTTCCGCATAAATACGGCTCTCAACTGCCCACCCTTGTATTTTAACATTCTCTTGCTTGAGCTTTAATGGCTCGCCAGCGGCTACGCGTATCATCTGCTCAACAAGATCTATGCCTGTAATGAGCTCAGTGACAGGATGTTCAACCTGTAGCCGCGTATTCATTTCAAGAAAATAAAAACTCTTGTCCTGGCCAGCGACAAATTCAACAGTGCCAGCGGAATCATAATCGACCGCCTTCGCGAGCGCGATCGCCTGCGCGCCCATTTCAGCACGAGTCTTTTCATCAAGAAGTGGAGAAGGCGCCTCTTCAATTACTTTCTGATTGCGACGTTGGATTGAACATTCGCGTTCATTGAGATGAATGATATTTCCGTGCTTATCGCCCAGTATCTGGATCTCAATATGTCTGGGATTGATAATAAACTTTTCAACGAAAACCCGGTCGTCGCCAAAAGAGGATGCTGCCTCAGAACGCGCCCGTGTAAAACCCTCAACAACCTCTGCATCATTAAAAGCTATGCGCATGCCCTTGCCGCCGCCGCCAGCAGAAGCCTTCAGCATAATTGGATACCCAATATCTTTAGCAATTTTGACAGCCTCTTGAGGAGACTCAATCACCCCAAGATATCCAGGGACAACATTTACATTCGCAGCAGATGCAAATTTCTTTGACTCAATCTTATCTCCCATTGCCTCAATCGCACGAGGGTTTGGGCCAATAAAAACAATGCCAGCGTCTGCAAGCGCTTTAGCAAAAGCAGCGCGCTCGGAAAGAAACCCATAACCTGGATGTACGGCTTCTGCGCCAGTTTCCTTACAAGCAGAGATAATTTTATCGATCAACAAATAGGATTGAGCGGCAGGCGGGGGGCCAAGATGAATAGCTTCATCAGCCATTTCAACATGTAGAGCGTCTGCGTCTGCATCTGAGTATACCGCAACCGTTGCAATGCCCATGCGCTTGGCTGTCTTCATGACACGGCATGCGATCTCACCACGGTTTGCGATTAAAATTTTACGAAACATGCGCACCCCAATCGTCTTATTTCTTGCTTAGAAACAACACAGATTCTTAATTTTACGTCAAACTCTGTCGTCGTAATCAGCTTTTTGTCTCAGCATCATCATTAATACGTTTTTCCTGAACTGTATCGATGATACCGAAATCTCTTGCTTCTTCAGCTGTCAAAAAATGATCTCGGTCAAGCGTGCGCTCAATCGTGTCATAATCCTTGCCTGTGTGGTGAACATAGATGTCATTAAGACGTTTCTTTATTTTTAGTATATCCTCTGCATGGCGTTGAATATCTGAGGCCTGACCTTGGAACCCGCCTGAGGGCTGATGCAGCATCACTCTTGCATTCGGCAATGCAAATCTCATCCCTGCTGCGCCGGCTGCCAGCAACAAAGACCCCATTGAAGCAGCCTGACCGACACAAAGGGTTGAAACTTTTGGCTTGATAAATTGCATGGTGTCATAAATAGCAAGCCCCGAAGTCACGACGCCGCCAGGAGAGTTTATGTAAAGTGAAATTTCTTTTTTTGGATTTTCAGATTCAAGAAATAGTAACTGAGCGATGATAACAGAGGCCATATGATCTTCGATTGGGCCCGTTACAAAGATAATGCGCTCACGCAACAGGCGTGAATAAATATCAAAACCGCGCTCCCCTCGAGAGGTATTTTCAATAACTTGTGGGATAAGATATTGACTGTAGACTTCAATCGGATCACGCATCACATCGTTTTCCCTAGCAAGTGAAACGGTCACGGCGTGTGCAGTGACACCCCGCCGCGGCAGTATGAGGAAACAGTCTGCTGTCTCATTACATCAGACTAAAAAAGTTACTTAGCCCGCATCATCATCAGCAAATAACTCATCACGAGAGACGGTCTTGTCAGAGATTTTAATGAGCTTCGAGATGTGATCAACAACACGCTCTTCATAGATCGGCGCACGCAACTGCGCCATCGCTTGCTCATTATTGCGATAAAACTCCCATACCTGCTTTTCCTGTCCAGGGAACATACGCGCACGTTCTACAAGCGCGTCAGTTAGATCCTTCTCCTCAACAGTAACGCCCGCATTTTGGCCAATCTCAGCTAACACAAGACCAAGTCGCACGCGGCGCTCAGCAATCTTGCGGAATTCTGCGCGGGTTTCTTCCTCCGATTTGCCTTCTTCGGCAACGGATCGATTCATGCGACCGCTTTCCTGCTCATGTTGCGTCCAGATGTTGGAAAACTCCTGGTTGACAAGCGTTTCCGGTAAATCAAATGCATATTTTGCATCGAGCTCGTCAAGCAATGCCCGCTTCATTTTATCTCGCGAGGCCTTCTCAAAATCTGCCTCTAAATTTCCACGAACGGCAGATTGCATGGCATCGAATGAGTCAAAGCCAAATTTTTTGGCGAGTTCCTCACCAATCTCCAATGTCTTTGGGCTGGCGATCGATTTAACAGTGACGTCAAACTCGGCAGCCTTGCCCGCAAGATTCTGCGCTGAATAGTCGGCAGGAAAAGAAACTTTGACGACACGCGCCTCACCTGCCCCGGCGCCTTCAAGCTGTTCTTCAAAGCCAGGGATAAATGCGCCAGAGCCTAATACGATGTCGACATCTCCGCCTGTTCCGCCTTCAAAGGGAACCCCATCGAGCTTACCTTGAAAATCAATCGTCAGCTTATCGCCCTTCTCACATTTCAAACCCTCGCTCTTGGGTTCAAATTCTTGTGCGCGCTCCGCAAGCGCCTTGATCGCTTTTTCTATATCTGCATCTGCAACCATGGCGACGGGACGTTCAATTGAAATCCCCTCAAATGATCCAATTTCAAATTTCGGCAAAGTTTCAAAAGTAACTGTGAAAGCAAGATCGCCTTCCGCGGCCAGCGCGCGCTCAACTTCATCCTGGCCACCGGGAAAGTCTAGCTTGGGCTCAACAGCAATTCTGAGTTGATGATCTGCAACAATCTTGCGATTGGCCTCATTGACGGCTTCCTGCAGCACGTCACCCATAATACTCTTGCCATAAAGCTTTTTGAGATGACCGATTGGAGCCTTGCCAGGACGAAAGCCCTTAATCTGCGCCTTAGCCTGAACCTCAGTAAGTTGCGCAGCAAGTTTGGCTGCGAGATCACCAGCAGGCAATACAACACGGAACTCCTGCTTCAAACCCTGCGAGGAGGTTTGCGTTACTTGCATTTCAATCGCCTTCCACAATTTTAGGGCAGTCAGCTTTGTGACGCCCTCAGAAATTTCCGCCATTCTGCGGTGTTGGTGCGGGCGGAGGGAGTCGAACCCCCACGACTTTCGTCACCGGAACCTAAATCCGGCGCGTCTACCAGTTCCGCCACGCCCGCGCCAGGAGGGTTCCCATGGAGCCCTCTCGAAACATTGAGCCTACGATCGCAGGCGCAGCTCTATAGCATGGCATTTGGGTATTGCTTGCAAAAAATTGCTCTATTCACACTCACAAGGCAATTTCATCCCCCTGAAGCATTAGATGTACACATTCAATCCCTCAATACTTGCTTCTTTTCCAGAGAATTGACCAAATAACTTGTGATTACTCAGAGGGTTCAATGAACAAAGACTCGTCTTTAACAAGATTTACCCGGCGAGACATTCTTTGCGGGATCTCAGTTCTCGCCCTGCCTGTGCCAGCGCAGGCAAATGAACCCGCACAACAAAAGTTGATAGAAGCCAAGGCTGGCAAAGCTGCCATGGTGACGTCAGCAGAAACTGATATTTGGGGTTTTGAAGGAACATCACCTGGCCCTCTGTTGCGCTATAAGCAAGGTGAGAGGCTAAATATAAAATTTATCAATAGATTAGACTATCCCATGAGTATTCACTGGCATGGAATGCGCGGCTTTAATGAAATGGAAGGGGTCGTTCCACTTACACAAAGTGCCGTATTAAAAAATCAGAGCTTTGAGTATATACGCGATTTAACGGAGCCTGGACTTTTCTGTTATCGACCAAGTGTTTATGGCAAAACACCGGAATTAATGGGGCTGGGTCTAAAAGGTCTTGTTATTGTAGACGAACTAAAAAAACTAGAGGCAGATCTGGACCTAGCTCTCGTTCTTGATGACTGCAGACTTGACCACAACAACCAAATCATCAGGGATTTTAGCGAATCCAATGCAACAGAGCCCAACGGCTCCTCTGGCACGCTCCTAACGGTAAATGGTCAAGCAGCTCCCCTTAAAAAGATCAGCGCCCCTGGATCTCGTATCAGATTGCGCATTGCTAACCTCGCAAACGCCAGGATCATGATCGTGAACATTAAAGGCGCAACGCCCTATGTCATTGCAATTGACAGTCAGCCATGCGCGGCGTTTGAGCCTGTCAAACACAGCATTCCCATTGCCCCGGGAGCCAGGTTTGAAATTATGTTTGATATGCCAGCAACGGAAGAGACGAATGTCAACGTTTTATTAAACAACTCTGAGGATGGGCCCCATAATCTTATTGAAATAACAGCAAAAGGCCAAACTCAACACACACGCCAATCAATTGTCAGTCTACCCCAAAACCCCACACTGCCTGCCGAAATCAAACTCGCCAACAGTAAAAAAGTCGACCTTGTCATCTCAGCAATTAAGGGAGGCAAAACACCGGTTTGGTTGATTAACGGCAAGGCGGGGAAGGCGTATAGCGGATCGCCATTATTTGTCGTTCGCTCGGGAACGCCGGTGACCTTAAGCTTTATCAATCAATCTCCTGAAGCGCTCGCCATGCATGTGCATGGACAAGCCATGCGCCTGCTTCATGATCTGGATGATGGATGGGAGCCTTACTGGAGAAACGCCGTCATCGTTCCCCCCAGAAAAACCAAACATGTCGCCTTCATTCCTGAGGCGCCAGGCAAATGGGCAATTCATGACGATATTCTCGAGCATGAGGCCCTTGGATTGGCGTGTTGGTTTTTAGTCGAGTGAAAACAATAGAGATGTGGCTGATAGTCGCGAGACAGACTGCCAAGTGTCATGTAGACTAACTTTTGAATTAGCCACTGTCTGCGCATGAGCAATGACATATATAAAGCATGTCGTCCGGGGCATGGCGTTTCGGACATATTAATAATATTACTCAGCCGCCCGATGTAAAAGAAGGCGGTTCATTCTGCTAAATGGGAGAATTATAATGAAAATGCGTTTTCTCGCCGCCATGACGATTGCGACTGTTGGCTGTGTGGCTCAAGCCCATGCGCATGGCGACGTGGGGAGCAATCAAGGCCAGTGCTTGATGAAGATTGGTCCAGACACGATGACCTTCACAGGTTATCAGCCAATCAAATCCCGCGAACAGTTTTGTGATGATATCCCAGACGCCGGGCCAACAATTATAACTCTCGACGCTCAGCAGGATGAGCTGCGTGATATGAATTTGGAAATGCGGGTTGTCAGAGATGTTGGCCAGAAAGATCCTGGTGAAAACGCTGAGGCGAATACGGAGTATTATTCGGCTCCAAAAAAATATCGCACAGGCACGCTAACATTCGAACATAATTTCCCTGTTCAAGGTAAATTCATTGGCGTTGTAACTGCTAAAAGTGATGACGGCTCGAAGGAATATAAAGCCGTATTTCCATTTGCCGTTGGATTAACTCAGACCAAGGACATCACAATAGCAGTGTTCTTTGCTGGTATTGCTCTTGTTGGTTTTGGCCTGTGGTATAAAAAGCAATTCATCGACAAAAAGCCTGCTGCTAAGGCGTAAGGTATTTTAGGGTAAAGATTCTATGCGACCGTCGCGTAATGTTACGCGACGGTCTAATTTTTCCGCCAAATCAAGATTATGCGTTGCGATCAGCGCGGCAAGTCCAGTGTTGCGGGCAAGCGTAAGCAGCGTTGCGAAAACATGGTCTGCAGTTTTTGGATCAAGATTACCTGTTGGCTCATCAGCCAAAAGAAGATCTGGCGCGTTAGCAACAGCACGCGCAATAGCCACCCGCTGCTGTTCTCCGCCAGACAGCTCAAACGGCCGATGCGTAGCGCGTGCAGTGAGTTTCATATAATCGAGTAATTTACCGGCTCGGACGATGGCTTCTTTACGACTAAGCCCGTTAATCATCTGAGGAAGAACAACATTCTCAATCGCGCTGAATTCCGGCAGTAAGTGATGAAATTGATAAATAAAGCCAATACATTCTCTGCGCAGTTGCGTTCTCTGCGTATCATTCATACGAGATGTCGACTTGGCGAGGATAAAGGTCTCCCCAGAGTCTGGGCGCTCTAATAGCCCTGCAATATGAAGCAGGGTGGATTTTCCCGTCCCAGAAGGCGCAATTAAGGCAACTGTCTCGCCAGGATAGATTTTTAGATTTGCGTCAACAAGAATATCGAGACGCGCCTCTCCTTCACGATAGTGACGCGCAATATTTCGTAGCTCCAGAACGGAGCCTTGAGACGATTTACTCATGTCTAAGAGCATCTATTGGATCGAGAGACGCAGCTTTCCAAGCGGGATAAATAGATGCAAGGATTGCAATAAACAGCGTCATACTAACGATAATCGTGACTTCGCGTGGATCAACAATTGCTGGCAACCGCGAAAGGAAATAAAATTCCGCCGGGAAAAAATTTGTATTTAAAGCGCTGTTCAGGCCCAACCGGATCGTCTCTAGATTTCTTGCCAACAGAAGACCCAGGCCAAAGCCAGCAAGGGTGCCAACAACGCCAATGGAGGCGCCGATGATCATAAACACACGCAGTACTGCGCCGCGTGTTGCGCCAATCGTGCGCAAAATTGCGATATCTTGGGTTTTATCTTTCACAAGCATGGTGAGGCCCGAGATAATATTAAAAGCTGCCACGATGACGATCAGGGACAAAATGATAAACAGTATATTTTTTTCTACTTGAAGCGTTTCAAAAAATGTTTTGTTTCTCTGGCGCCAATCCGTGACAATTACTGGGCGAGTGACAGCCTTATCAAGAGCTAGTCGAAACGCATCCATTTGGTCGGGATCATCAACGAAAGTTTCAACAACTGTTGCCTCATTATCTTTATTAAAAAAATTCTGTGCCTCAGTAAGCGGCATATAAACAAAAACATTATCGAATTCGGACATGCCAATGGAAAATATAGCAACAACATTATAGGCCTTAATCCGCGGCGCGATGCCAAATGGCGTCTGCGCTCCCTTAGCGATAAGCAAACTAACCTTGTCACCAACAGTAACGCCCAGGGTCTCTGACAATCTCTGACCGATCGCCACGCCTTCAGCCTTATCAAAGCCTGTCAAAGATCCAATTTTGATATTTCCAGAAATGCCAGGAAGCCGAAGCAGATCTTTTTCACGCACGCCTCGCGCAAGAACACCTGACTGACCAAATTGAGTAGAAATACCAGCCGCTCCTTCAACCATAGGTATCGCAAGCTTAACGCCTGAGACCCCAGCTGTTTTCCTGGCAACGTCTTCCCAATCTGTAAAAGGGGTCTCTACTGCTTGTAAAAATGCATGACCATTAATGCCCATAATTTTGTCCATCAGCTCACGATGAAAACCATTCATAACTGAAGTGACAACGATTAATGTTGCAACACCAAGCATAATGCCAAGAAATGAAAAGCCCGCGATCACCGAAACAAAACCATCTGCACGTCTTGCGCGAAGATAGCGCAACGCGACCATCCATTCGAAAAGGGAAAAAGCTCCAGAGCCTTTGGTCGACGGCGCTATTTTTTTATTTTGGTTCATTTATGCGCCAAACGTATTGTATCTGATATGAGACTTACAGCCTGAGAAGGCGACAGGAATTGCTTTTCACCGTCTCTGCGACGCTTAACTTCTACCTTACCATCCGCTAAACCTTTTGGACCAACGAGAATTTGCCAGGGCAACCCAATAAGATCAAGGGTTGCGAATTTTGCGCCCGGGCGCTCGTCACGATCATCCAGAAGCACCTCCAGTCCAGCATTTTCAAGTTGCTGAACCAAATCAGCGCAGACTTTACCCGTCGCCAGATCGCCAACTTTTAAATCCGCAACGCCGACATGGAATGGCGCAATAGTTTCTGGCCAAATAATCCCCGCCTCATCGTGCCCAGCCTCAATAATTGCTGCGACAAGGCGTGATGGACCAATACCATAGGAGCCCATTTGAACTGGAAACTCCTTGCCGTCTGATCCATTCACGACCGCCTTCATTGGTTCAGAATATTTAGTTCCGAAAAAGAAAATGTGACCTACTTCAATGCCTCTTGCGGCAACACGTGACGATTCAGAAATTTTATCAAACTTTTCTACATCATGCATTTCGCTCGTTGCAGCATAAAGCTCTGTCCACTTTTCAACCACAGCTCTAAGAGCAGCCTCATCGTCAAATTCAATATCGGCTGGCGGCGGAGAAAAAGACAGATAATCTTTGTGACAAAAGACCTCACTCTCTCCTGTTTCAGCAAGGATGATGAACTCATGACTAAGGCTTCCACCAATAGGGCCTGACTCGGCAGCCATAGGAATAGCTGTCAGTCCCATCCTCGCAAAGGTGCGCAAATACGCAACAAACATTTTATTATAGGCATGGCGCCCAGCCTCTGGCGTTGCGTCAAAAGAATATGCATCCTTCATCAAAAACTCTCGTGAGCGCATAACGCCAAACCTTGGACGAACTTCATCACGAAACTTCCACTGAATATGATACAAATTTAAAGGAAGATCTTTATAAGAGCGAATATATCCGCGGAAGATTTCCGTGATCATCTCTTCGTTTGTTGGGCCATAAAGCATCTCGCGTTCATGCCGATCAGAAATGCGTAACATTTCTTTGCCATAAGCCTCATAACGACCGGATTCACGCCATAAATCTGCTGATTGAATTGTCGGCATGAGACATTCAATGGCTCCTGCCCGATTTTGTTCTTCTCTAATAATTTTTGTAATATTATTGAGGACTTTCAAGCCTAGGGGGAGCCACGCATAAATTCCTGCAGACTCCTGCCGGATGAGACCTGCTCGCAACATCAACCGATGCGAAACAATTTCTGCTTCTTTTGGGGTCTCGCGTAGAATTGGCAAGAAGTATTTTGTGAGACGCATTGGCTCTTCCAGTCAGTCATGGCGCTATCATAGAGGACATGGCGCAACAGCCTATCAAGGTCGCGGCGCTATGTTTGATCGCAATCAAGTTTCAACCCTGCCGCAGGCAAAAATGCAAGCGACCCCATCGATATTCTTATCATTAAAAAGTTCAAAGCTTATTTTTGGCTGATCTTTGGAGAAAAAAAATGACGCAGGATAATGACAAAATCATTTATGACAATAAGAAGTTGACCCGGTTCGAGCTTGCTGCTGAGGGGCGCCTAGCCTTTGTCGCATACCGCATCTCAGACGGGGTTATGGACCTATATCACACCGAATCGCCCAAAGAGCTTGCTGGTCGTGGCATAGCGTCACGTCTCGTTCTGAAGGCATTGGAAACTGCCCGTCAGCACGGCCTCAAAGTCAAGCCGACGTGTTCTTTCGTTAAAGCCTATATGGAACGACATCCTGAGTATAAAGACCTAAAAGTCTAATTATTTTACCTCAGTCTCAATTTGAGCCGCGATATCAAGCCACTGCTCCTCAGCTCCGGCTAATGCGACTTCAAGTTCAGCGCGCTGCGCGCCCAGCTTTACAGCCTCATCTGGTTTTCGCTGATATGCGTCATGAGCTGATAAAGCTTCATCAACGCGCGCTAAAAGCTGAGTTAGTTTATTAACTTTTTCTTCAGCTGCAATCAGCTTTCGGCGTAATTGAGCCGTGTCATGTTTCTTTGGAAATGTTTTGGTTTTTTCAACTTCTATTACGCCCTTGCCCCTGTCATCTTCATCACGAGCCTTTGACAAAATAAATCGACAATAATCATCCATATCGCCATTAAAATCTTTGACTGTCCCGTTATCAACAAGCCATAGCCTGTCAGCGCATGCTTCCAAAAGATAACGATCATGAGAAACCAAAATGACGGCGCCAGTGTAATCGTTTAAGGCCTCAATCAGGGCTGCGCGACTATCAATATCAAGATGATTGGTTGGCTCGTCCAGAATAAGCAGATGGGGTGCATTAAAAGTAGCGACGCTTAAGAGAAGCCTGGCTTTTTCTCCGCCAGAAAGATTAAGAATTTTTGTATCAGCCCGGGCGCCAGAAAACCCAGCTTGGGCCGCTCTTGCCCGAATGCGCGCCTCTGTTGCATCTGGCATGAGTGCGGCATACACCCTGTAAGGGGTCTCATTTAGGTTGAGATCATCAACCTGATGTTGAGCAAAAAATCCAGCCACAAGTTTAGATGCGCGAACAACTCTGCCATCTGTTGCCTGTAAACGCCCTCCCAATAATTTAGCAAATGTGGATTTACCCTTGCCATTTGCACCTAATAAACCAACACGATCATCCTCTGATAACGATAATGTTAGTCCTGACAATACTGTCTTTTCGCCATAACCAGCTGCTGCCTTCTCTAAGGTTATAATTGGAGGAGACAAAGGACTGTCAGGAGATAATAATTGAATAGGCAATACACTATCATCAACAATAGCTGTTACTGGCTGCATTTTGCTTAGCAACTTTAATCGTGATTGGGCTTGACGAGCTTTGGTTGCTTTTGCTCTGAAGCGATCAACAAATGCTTGTAAGTGCTTTCGATGCTCTTCCTGTTTCTTACCAGCTTTGATGGCCAATAAACGCGCCTCTTGGCGCTGCTTCTCAAAGGAGGAATAATTACCTTTATAAAGTGAGAGCTTACCCTGTTCGAGATGAAGTATATGAGTTGCCACAGCATCTAATAAATCTCGATCATGACTGATGACTAGAACATTGGCTGGATAGTTTGTAAGATAATCGATCAGCCAGAGAGCGCCTTCAAGATCGAGATAGTTGGTTGGTTCATCAAGCAAGAGTAGGTCAGGCTGAGAAAAGAGTACAGCGGCAAGCGCGACCCGCATGCGCCAGCCTCCTGAGAATTCTGAAAGCGGCCTTAGTTGCGCTTCTGAGTTAAACCCCAGACCATTTAATATTGTCGCCGCTCGTGCAGGCGCTGAATGCGCGTTTATATCAACCAAACGCATTTGAATTTCAGCGATCTCATCCGCATCGACAGTTTTTTCAGCCTTTTTAAGTAAGTCCTGTCGCTCGACATCAGCCGCCAACACAAAATCTACTAGGCTCGTTGATCCCCCAGGAGCTTCTTGATCAACCCTGCCAATTTTGGTGCGTGATGGAAGTAAAATTGTACCATTTTCAGGAGAAATTTCTCCAGCAATCAAGCGGAACAATGTTGTTTTTCCAGCACCATTCCTGCCAACAAAGCCAGTGCGGGCTCGCTCAGGGAGAAAGGCTCCTGCCTGATCAAAAAGTAGCCGATCGCCCAGGCGATAGGTGAGTTGATTAATCGTCAGCATGGTCTCAAAGCTTTAATGTGGCCGAGTAACAGGCGCAAATATGCTAAAGTAGCAATACTGTGAGCCTGAACGCTCTTGTCTTGAGCCCTGAGCGCCTCTATACAGCCCGGATCGTCGATTTTGCGCTGTCGTAGGCAGTCAGTCGAACGCGCCCATCGTCTAGAGGCCTAGGACGTCGCCCTTTCACGGCGAAAACAGGGGTTCGAATCCCCTTGGGCGCGCCATTTCCGTATAAAACCGCGAACGTTATTCTCATTCTGTTCCTTCCCGATCATGGCT
>Ga0208618_1000314_pt1 | contig 23199 bp, 20 predicted proteins | sample CryBogCBE18Jul08_FD_184585 | JGI IMG/M metagenome (GOLD analysis project Ga0208618, IMG submission 184585) | Freshwater microbial communities from Crystal Bog, Wisconsin, USA - CBE18Jul08 (SPAdes) | ecosystem: Environmental > Aquatic > Freshwater > Lake | place: Crystal Bog, Wisconsin, USA...
GTAATCGCTGCCGTCAGCGAGGTCTTGCCATGGTCAACGTGACCAATCGTTCCAATGTTGCAATGCGGCTTATTCCGCTCAAACTTTTCCTTGGCCATGGTTCACATCACCTATGTTTTAAGAAGTGGATGGGGTCAAACAGCCGGTCGGATAGTCGGAAATGACAGGATTTTCAAGTCTGAAAAGCAGATTTTGTGCAGTTGCGAAGAAAAAAGATATGAATTTCAAGTTCAAATACAAGAATTCCAGCACTTGGATGGCTTCATCAACTTTCCCCCACAACCAAGATTTAGCTAGGGGACCACTCTCCGCCATGGTTTTTGGCAACAAAATATCCGAAAACCCCGAGCACAATAGGGATAACCAATAAGGTTTTAAATCCAACCATAAGAAATATACAGGATAGAACGGCCAAAAGCGTTGTAAGCCACGCCGCAAAACCCGTGGCTGTCTTCGCGTAACAAATGATAACGAGAACATAAACAACAATAAAATTTTGATTAGCAACCATCAATCCGATTGAAAGAGGAATAATGTTCGTTGCAATGGCTGCGCTAAGAATAATGTAAACAACCAACATCGACAGCAATGAGGCAATAGGCAACAAACTATCAACGGATAATTGCCCTAAATAATAAGGCAATAACCGATTTCGTCCAGCTGCATAAATTAAACGACTGGCCGCAAACACCCAAGCATTTACATTAGCGACGACGATTAAAACAATAAGAACATGAGATAAGGTTGAATATGGACCGTCACTAACAATAGAGAGCAAGCCAGAAACACCCGTTACATATAGACCCAACCGATCGGCACCTAAAGCAACAACAGCCAATACTGCGTAAATAAGAGAGACAGCCACAAACCCCCAAATAAAAATGGCCCAAATTGTCTTCTCCCCCCCACTCACCTCTTCGCTGCTAAAACTCAAATTTTCCCAACCCAAAAATGCCCAAAAAATTAAAGCACAGCCCTTCCAAAGATCAGTGAATTCAACATTTTCCCAACTTTGCAAGTATTGGACATATGCTGAAATACCAACCCCCAACAGCTTTGGCTGACTTAAAACAAATAGGCACACTAACAAAACAAGTGCCAATGCCGATAATTTATTAATCCATGATGACGAATTAATTCCAAATGCATTGACTATGGTTGTCATGACCAAGATAAATGCCGCAATCCAAAATTGTGCTTGTGACGGTAAATTAAATATTTTTTGAATATACACGGCCCCCATAAAAGTCCCCAATGGGATGCACATCATAAATGTCAAAGCCAGAATAAAAGTCGTTGCACCTTCAGCTCGTGCACCAAAAGAAATTCTTATATACCGAGCTATTCCACCTGAATTTTGAACTTTCAACGAAAGTGATAAAAAAATCAAAACGAGAGGCACTGACATCAGCATTGTCAATGGCCAAGCCAAGGCTGCAGCTTGCCCTCCGGAGACTTCGATGGCAAGTCCCGGAAGCCCTAATAAACCAGACCCAATCAAAGTACAAACAGCAAGCACAACACCCTGCTGAACCGTCATGGTTTTAGATAAATTCATAAATAAACCCTCCCCCGATCACCAACTGATATATTATCAAAAAATCCGTCCTTCGATCGTAAGGTAACGATCCTCTAGCTCACGGATTTGCAAACCGTTGATATTGGCTTGCCGAAGATGAGTATAAATTTCATCACAAGTGTAAGAACTCAGCAAAGACGAGTAATAATGGTTTTTAACCATCTAGATGATAAGCTTTGCTTGTAAGGGCTTTGCCCACAATAAATTATACATTTTCAGACGAGATAATGTAAGATCATTTTGCCGCAATAACATCTTGCACCTCTTTAGTCTTAATACATAGGATAATATAATTAAAATAAATATTGTATTTTATATTGACAAGAAGCCTAAATGCCATATTTCAGAAATATCATGCCAAAAATTTTAAATGATGAAAAATTTGAAAAGACTTTACCCTTGATTGTCATTTTGGCTTACGAGGGGGTAAATGTTTTTGAATTAGGGATGGCGCTTGAAGTCTTTGAATTGGCCAATCTTGATCAATCGCGATATCGCATCATTGTATGCTCTGAACGTTTAGGCTGCGCCATTAACGCTGGTCCTCTTCAAATCATTTCAAATAGCGACAAGAGTATGATTAAACATGCTCATACAATCATTGTTCCAGGTTGGATTGATGTTAATCTCCCACCTCCGCAATTCGTTATTGATGTCTTATCTAAAGCATATCAGGCAGGAATAAGGCTTGCTTCAATTTGCTCGGGAATTTTTCTCTTGGCCTCTGCAGGGGCGCTTGAATACAGGAAAGCCGCCGTACATTGGGCGCAGGCTGATTTACTCGCCCGTCGTTTTCCCAAAATTCAAGTGGATCAAAACGTTTTATATGTTGATGAAGGCAATATTTTAACATCCGCAGGCCGTGCTGCCGGACTTGATATGTGCTTGCATATTTTAAGAAAAGATTGTGGCGGGGACGTTATGCGCAATGTTGCACGCCGTCTTGTCATTCCTGCCCATCTTGAAGGTGGGCAGACACAATTTATACCTCAATTGGAAGCTGTGCCCATTAACTTGCTGGCTGAACTTTGTGTTTGGTTAAGGCAAAACCTACACAAAAAACACAGCATTGATAACATGGCCAAGCGTGCACATATGAGCAAGCGAACCTTCGTGCGCCAATTTTATAAATCCACAAACAGCACACCGGTTGAATGGCTGGTGCAAGAGCGATTAGCCTATGCAAGGCAATTATTAGAAGACAGTCGACTCACAATCAATGACATCTCGTCGAAATGTGGCTTTGGCTCTGCAGATGCATTCAGACAACATTTTCGCTCTAAACTTGGCACGAGCCCAGCCCAATACCGATCGTTGTTCAAACTACCAGTTCAATAATTGTTCATACTTTATAACAATTTATAAAACACAACCGATGCCTATGAAGGCCTCGTATTAAAAACAGGGAACTCACGGTCAGATTAGAATTAAATTAATTGGAGCGGGTGAAGGGAATCGAACCCTCGTATTCAGCTTGGAAGGCTGCTGCTCTACCATTGAGCTACACCCGCATCACGCAAGATACTACACTCTTGCCCGCACAGAGCAAAGAAGTGGTGGGGGAAGCAGGACTCGAACCTGCGAAGGCGTAGCCAGCGGATTTACAGTCCGCCCCCTTTGCCGCTCGGGACATTCCCCCGTATTCCAGCTTCATTCCCGCTTCGGAAGGCGAACCGTCCGAAATCGAGACCGCCCTTATGATGACGCTATGGGGCGGTGTCAACTGCCCATCGCGGATGAAACGCGGCGATCCCTCTAAATTTGCCTAAACTCGCTCTCTCATGCAAAAGATCGGCTGATCAGAAAGAGGGCATGATGGCCAAGCGCTTTGACTCAAAACGGAATGGATCAGGGGATCGCCCGCGCCAAGAGCGAGGACGCGAGGATCGTCCGCGGCCACCATTTAAGGCCCCTTTTCAGGATCGCCCTGCCCGTTCCGAGCGTCCGCGCTCGGGGCGTCCGGTGATTTATGGCTTTCATGCCGTGATCGAGGCGCTTAAAAATCCGCGCCGCAAGGCTTTGGTGCTCCATATTACCGAAAACGCTTTAAAGCGTTTAATGGAAGAGATGCCGGAATTACCGATTGCGCCGATTATGGCCAAACCGGATGAAATTGACCGCATTACGGGCCCCGACGCCGTTCATCAGGGGATCGCGCTTGAGGCCGATGGGCTTCCGGCTGCTGATATTCATGATTTAGAGGGTAAAGGCGTTGTGATTGTGCTGGATCAGGTCACCGACCCGCATAATGTAGGCGCGATCTTGCGAACAGCCGCGGCTTTTGCCGCCGAAGCCGTTCTAGTGACCGAGCGCAACAGTCCGGAAGCGGTAGGCGTTTTGGCCAAATCAGCGTCGGGTGGCCTCGAGCATGTGCCGTTGATCGAGGTGGTTAATCTGGCTCAAGCCCTCACTTTGCTGGGCGAAAAGGGCTATTGGCGCGTTGGCCTCGACTCCGAAGGCCCCAATGTTTTGGCCGAAAGCCTCGCCAATCCGCCAATTGCCCTCGTCATGGGGGCCGAAGGCAAAGGCTTGCGGCGCCTAACGCGCGAACGCTGCGATGTTCTGGCGCGTCTTGACATGCCAGGAGCGATCAAGAGCCTCAACGTATCCAATGCCGTGGCGATTGCGCTGGCAACGGTTGTAGGTGCGATTAAGCGCACCTAATAAGCGCGTTTCCCGTGAAACCTTAGACCAAATGCCGATAATGGGCTGCATCGACGGCATCGCCAATATCCTGTATCACAATCCCATGACACTTATCACGTCTCCAGTCGGGGCGGGAATGTAAGTCAATCGTAGCGGTCCAAAATCGGTCCGTCTCGGGGGAAACTGCCGACATAGATGTCGGCGCAGACAAGAGGGCAAAGCCAATCGATGATTGGCCTTGAGAGGCGGTTTCGCTTCTTATTTCTCGAGTCTGTAAGCCAAAAAGGAAAGCCTATGGCCACTGTATCCGGTGCACACGCTCATGCTGAGCCTCGCCCGATGACAAGTGCCGAGAAGAAAGTGATTTTTGCTTCTTCTCTCGGTACCGTCTTCGAATGGTATGATTTTTATCTTTATGGTTCGCTCGCGGCGATTATCGGCGCGCAATTCTTCAACGTCGCAGGTGCCGATGGCAAGCCGATGTTTGATGAAGCGACCCGCAACATCTTCTCGCTTCTGGCCTTTGCTGCAGGCTTCATTGTGCGCCCCTTCGGCGCGCTTGTGTTCGGTCGTATCGGCGATCTCGTCGGCCGTAAATATACCTTCCTTGTGACCATCCTGATCATGGGTCTTTCGACCTTCGTTGTTGCCTTATTGCCAAGCTCGACCAGCATCGGCATTGCAGCTCCAATTATCCTGATCGGCCTTCGTCTTTTGCAAGGCTTGGCGCTTGGCGGTGAATATGGTGGTGCTGCAACCTATGTGGCCGAACATGCACCGCATGGTCGTCGTGGGTTCTACACCTCGTGGATCCAGACAACGGCCACGCTCGGCCTGTTCTTGTCCCTCATTGTCATTCTCGCAACCCGCACGATTATCGGCGAAGCTGAATTTGCGGCTTGGGGCTGGCGCGTGCCTTTCGGCGTTTCGATTGCATTGCTCGGCGTTTCCGTCTGGATCCGTTTGCAGCTCAGTGAATCGCCTGCCTTCCAGAAGATGAAAGACGAAGGCAAGCATTCGAAGGCACCTCTGACGGAAGCCTTCGGTCAGTGGAAGAATGCCAAGATTGCCATTCTTGCACTTTTCGGGCTCGTTATGGGCCAAGGCGTCGTTTGGTACACGGGGCAGTTCTACGCCTTGTTCTTCTTGCAATCGATCCTCAAGATCGACGGATATACGGCTAACCTTCTCATCGCCTATTCGCTGGCGATTGGTACCGTTGGCTTTATCATCTTCGGTGCGCTTTCGGACAAGATTGGCCGCAAGCCAATCATCTTGGCCGGCTGCTTACTGGCTGCCTTGACCTATTTCCCGCTCTTTGGCGCTTTGACCAAGAACGCCAACCCAACGCTCGCTAATGCGCTTGATACCGTTAAGGTTCAGGTTGTTGCCGATGCTGCGGATTGCGGTGACTTGTTCAACCCAATAGGCACACGGAAATTCACCTCGTCTTGCGACTTGGCCCGTGATGCTCTGTCGAAGGGCGCTATTCGCTATACGTCAAACTTGACGGCAGCGGCTGGTGAAAAGGCCAAGGTTGTTGTCAACGACAAAGAAATTGCCGTTTTCAAAGATGGCAAGCTTGATGCTGACTTCGGCAAGAACTTAACGGCTGCAGCCGTTGCTGCCGGTTATCCTAAGGCGGACGATGCAGGCAAGGTAAAGATCACAGGTGTGTTCGATATCTTCAAGTCACAAACGCTGACAATCATCGGCATTCTCACCATCCTCGTTGTCTATGTGACGATGGTGTACGGCCCGATTGCTGCGGCGCTTGTCGAATTGTTCCCGACGCGTATCCGTTACACCTCCATGTCGCTTCCCTACCACATCGGCAATGGCTGGTTTGGTGGTCTATTGCCAGCAACCGCATTCGCTCTCGTGGCGCAGACGGGTGATATTTACTATGGGCTTTGGTACCCAATCGGCTTTGCGCTGATTACCTTTGTCGTTGGCCTTATCTTCATTCCAGAAACAAAAGACCGCGACATCTATGCGCATGACTAAGCTCGCGCTTGGTTAAACCAATGAAAAGGCCCCGCTCACGCGGGGCCTTTTTTATTTTTTAACACGCCGTCAAAAGATCAATTGCAAACGGTCCGTGGCCGAACATCCCAGCCCCAACCGGGGATCCAGACGCGCTCTCTTATGACATAGCAATCATCAGGCGGCGGAGCCCAGCCGTAATGGGGATGATGATGCCAATGGCCGTAGCCATATCCATAGCCCGCGTCCTGGTTATAGCCGTAAGAACCGCCATATCCTCCATGGTTCTGATTGGAGATCGCTGCGCCAAGCGCTAAGCCGCCAATAATACCAACGGCAGCCGCAGCGCCTGGATCCCATCCTCCGCGAGCAGCAGCGGGTTGCGAAACCGCCAGCGACAAGGAAGCGACGGCCGCCAGCGACAGCGCTGCATGACGGATTAGCGAGCGGCTTTTAAAACGCGATAAAGTGAACGACATTAGACCCTCCTAGGGAATTTCGGCCTGACGACTCATTCAGGATTTGACCGATATTCTCGCCAATGGCGTGAATAGCCCATGAACCGATTGCGGCGAAAATGGGACAGATAAAACGGGAGACTTGCCTTGAATCGCGGCAAAGGGTATCCACTCCCCGCGTATCACATGCCCTGATGCCGGTTTAGCTCAGCTGGTAGAGCAACGGTTTTGTAAACCGTAGGTCACCTGTTCGATTCAGGTAACCGGCACCATTCTCCCCAAACTGGGGCACGGGATACGGCAATTCACTATAAGTAACCGACCGAAAATGCCTGAACTCTAGCATTCAGCTAGATTTGCACGATGAATCTTGTGCAATCCGATGCGGCCCCCGCGACATATCGCCTCTATGATTTTGCCTTCCGCGCCATTCGAGCGGCGCGGATTGACCGAGCGTTTGATTGGGTAGGCGGAGCGCGAGGCGTGATATTTGCGTTACACCGCGTGCGTCCCTATCAAGAAACCGCCTTTCAACCCAATCTTGGGTTGGAAATAACGCCAGATTTTCTGGACGCTGCCATCACCCATACGAAATCCCGCGGTTTTACCTTTGTCACTATGGACGAGGCTTTAAGACGGCTGAATACCAAAAATAGCGGCAATTTTGCGGTTATGACGTTGGACGATGGTTACAACGATACCGTAGAGCATGCGGTACCCATTTTTGAAAAACATAGCATACCTGCAACCGTTTACGTGGCATCTGGGTTTGCTGATCGATTATCGCCGCTATGGTGGCTAACCCTCGAAGAAGCCATCAAACACTCTCCATCCATCATTTTCCCTGACCCCGATGGACCCATCGGCTTTGCGACCGATACCGTTTGCAAAAAGCGGGCAGCATTTCGCCATATGCATGATCGAATTTTAGAAATGGCGCCCGACACTGTTAAATCAATAATGGTAGAACTCGCCAATCAAGCCGATATTGATGTCGTAAATCTCTGCGATGTGACCTGCCTCGATTGGCCTGATATCATCACGCTTGCCCGCCATCCCTTAATCACGATTGGTGCTCATACCGTTAGTCATCCGGTCTTAGCCAGATGCAATCCACCTGAGGCAATGGTGGAGATGGCGCGGTCTCGCGCAGCCATCGAAGACCGGACCGATAGACCGGTTAGGCATTTTTCTTATCCTAACGGCGGACAGGGCCATGCAGGCCCACGCGAGTTCTCTATGGCCAAAGCATTAGGCTTTGCGTCGGCAACAACAACGCGCCCTGGGCTTATTTATCAAGCGCATGACCAATGGCCAACAGCCCTTCCGCGCGTATCGCTTAACGGATTTTTCCAAAGCATAGAACGGCTCGATACGATGTTATCGGGCGCACCTTTTGTGTTGCGCAATTTTGGCTCCAAACTCAACATATCTTAGGCGGAATTATCGATGTTAAGTTTAGACATTGCCTTACCTTCAGACGAGGCTGCATCAAACTCTAAAGCCCTCGATGACCCAAGCGTGAAAAAACATCACCATGCTTGGCGCATCGCCCCTGATTTTCCTTATGACCCGCATCAGCCGCCTGAACGACGCCATACCGGACCGACAAAGAAATTTAACGATATTTCTCTTATTGACCATGTTAGATCCCATGCGGACCGTGAGGGTGATCGTATTGCCATTGACGATGGTCAAGCAACCATCAGCTACAAAGACCTGTTGCAACGCGCTATATCTTTAAGCAGTATCATACGCTCCCAAACAAAGGATGGTGAAGCCGTAGGCGTGGCGCTCAAAAATTCTATTGCGCTTCATATTGCCATCCTCGGATGTATCGCGGCCCAACGGCCTTACATCGCGATGGACATGCATAGTCCAAATGAGCGAAACAGGACCATTCTCAAGAAATCAGAACTTCGAACCATCATTAGTAATAAAATAACTCAACTTGACGGATTGCACCTTACGGACAGCCACAGCGTAATTAATGTCGAAGATACGATGCATACGCAGCTTGAGACCGAAGCTTTGCGATATCGGAAAATTACAAACACAGAAAAACCAGCTATCATCTTATATACGTCAGGAAGCACAGGAGAACCGAAAGGGATCGTTAATTCTGAAAAGGCTGTTTTGGAAAGGGTGAGACAATATATCCATTCCGTGGGCTTTACGCGCGATGATGTCTTTCTGCCGTTGAGCTCGGCTTGTACGATTGCTGGAACACGAGAATGTTTTACAGCCTTGGCAGTTGGTGCCAAATTGGTCCTCGCAAGTCCTGACGAAAATGGACTCCATGGTATTCGCTCTCTGATTAAGCAAAAGGGCGTTACCATTCTCAATGGCGTGCCTGCTGTTCTAAGAGCCCTCATGATGGGTGCAAATGAAAATCGACAGGACTTTCAATCCGTTCGAATGATAAGGGTCGGCGGCGATCGCATATTACCACAAGATATTGAACTTTTTTTTGCAACTTGCTCGGATCAGTGCCGCATACAAGCTGGATACTCGTCGACTGAAACGACTGCGACCTATTACGAGGTTCCGCGCGAACCTGAAAAACGTACCGCTACCATAGCTGCTGGATATCTCCATTCGGAAGTCGCCTATTGCATAGAAGCGATTGATACGGAAAAGGACGCCCCTATCGATGAAGGCGAATTAATCATCAAGAGCACCTATGTTGCATTGGGATATTGGCGCGAGGGGCGAATTGAACGGGGTACTATCGAAACAGATTCCCATGATCCGAATGTACGACTATTTCATACGGGTGATCTTGTCCGCCAAAGAGAGAATGGTTTACTCGAAATTATCGGACGCAAAGATAGACAAGTAAAAATCAATGGGAAGCGGGTTGAACCTGCAGAATTAGAATTATCCTTGCGTAGCCTTGAGGGTATCAGCGACGCGGCTATCATTACGGTGATGGAGGCCGATCAGCAAAGGCTTGTTGCCTTTATTGTTGCAAAATCTACCGCGCCGTCTCAGGATCAAGGCATAGATCAAATTAGACATAGACTGCGCGATGTATTGCCCTCCTCGCTTAACCCGACGCGCTTGCACCTGATCGACCGCATTCCTCGCCTTCCAAGCGGCAAGCAAGATAACACGGAATTACTCGCTCTTGATAATGCCCTCTCGACTAAGGAAGAGGTTCATCCCAATCAGGAAGCGTCTGTAAACGCTGATCCTCATTCCTTATTATCGGTCATCGCAAAAGAATGGCGTAATATTTTGGGCAAAGCAGCCTATCGATCAGATCGGACTTGGGATGAATGCGGCGGGGATTCGCTATCATTGATTAAGCTCGTATTCCTTCTTGAAAATGCTCTCGGGCAAGGCCTTAAAATATCCGATTTTCGGCTCGACATGACACCGAACGATATTGCCCAACTCATCCTGCAGGACATTCCGGAAAAGCCTACTCCGTTGGATATTGTTGGCAAACCCAATGTCTTTTTATTGCCCGGCCTTACCGGAGAGGGGCCAAGTCTCGCTGCCTTCAGACAAGAACTTTCATCCCACATGAACGTTCATTTGGTTGACTTTCCCTCTTGCCAGCAAATGATCGATGGCCGGGATAATATCTCAGATATGGTGAACGCTAGCATAGACACGATTGCACACGTTCAACCAAACGGACCCGTCACTCTATTGGGTTATTCGCTGGGTGGAAGCGTTGCCTATTTGACGGCGAAAGCCCTTTATGAACAAGGCCGAACGATTGGTCTTTTGGCTATTTTGGACAATAATGTACATCGTCGTCATGAATTCAATATTGCGCCTAAAAACTTCAAAGTAAGTTTTTACCAAAACGATGATGTACAACGATTAACAATCTTTGAAAAACTGATCGAAACATCGGCTATCGTCCTAAGTCATCCTAAATTTAGGGCCCTACTTTCCTACTTGTCAGCTTTTGAATATTCTTGGCTACCTCATACACTACGGTTCACCACGCGAAATTCGATCTGGGAAGCGCTTCAATCGAGGGCGTTTGATCTTTGGGTAAAGCAATCTGAAGCATCTGCTTTACCGATTGAAGCAAAGATCCTCGTATCCGAACATGTTAGGCCCAATGTACCGAATGATTTAGGGTGGAAAAACTATATTCGTGATATTTCACTCTATCCGGTAAAAGGTACTCATCATTCAATGATACGCCAGCCGAACCGGGAGCAATTGGTAAAATTAGTCGCCGAACTTGTTGAACAATCGGTACTTACGAGCCCTATGGGGTGAAAGAGTAAACCTTGATATAATCAACATCAAAATGAGCCGGAAATACCGTATTCTCATCCGGCTGCCCTGCCCAATTTCCGCCTATCGCCAAATTCAATAAAAGATACATTGGTGTGCTTATATCAGACGGCGTTGGTGCAGTTGCTACTTTCAAGCCATTCAAAAACCAGTCAATGGATTGCGTGTCCCATTTCATGCCAAACGTATTGTAGTTTTTCGCTAGATCCACTGTATCGATTGGAATAACGGTTTCCGAGCGCGTGCCATTACGCAAAGAATGAACCGACGCGTAATAACGATCGGTTCGGCTACCAATCCCCTCCATGACATCGATTTCGGGCGGCCAGCCGCCATGGACGGGCAAGAGCCATAGAGCCGGCCATAGACCCGCACCACGGGGCAAGCGGGCGCGCATTTCAACATAACCATAGGTGAAGGAGAAGGATTTGGACGTATTCAACATGCCGGATAAATAAGGTAAGCCATGGGCTGAAGGTGATTGGCCCTCCTCTGCTCTAATGGCCGATACGGATAAGATGCCGTTTTTGATTTTAAACGGCATGATATCCTTTAAGGGCTCTGCCTCCCTACCGGGACGCGGATCAATATAATATTCAAGTTCATGATTATCCGCATTGCTCCGCGCACCCCAAGGATAAGCAGGTTCCCATATCCCGCCATCTCTTTCACCTATTAGGCGTAGACGATCAAACTCGTCGGCAAAGACAAGCCGCATGCCGGATTTAGGATCCTGATGAGGTTGTGCGGCTATGGGAGAAATTGGTTGGTTGCCATTAAATTGCGAGACTTCTAACGGCTTGATCAAGAATTGACTGGCTTCGAGTGTGAGAAAGGCAACCACGATGCTTATCGTAACCATGAGCAGAATGGATTGTTTTTGATTAAGCGCCCCTTGAAGCCATAACAAACCCAAGAGCAATAAAGTTACCAAGGTGCCAGACAGTGTGTTCGCGATTGCCTGTCCAGTGATGCCTCCCAAGAGGTTACCGACATACATAAGACCAATGAGCGAAATAAACGCGGGTACCATTAATACGACGGATTCCCGTAGAGGCCTTTTGGAAAGCGCAATCGAAACCGGCAATAGCCATGTCGCGATAGATAGGGGCACCGCGCTGACACTCAACATTATCGTCGCATCAATCGCCGAAGAAAATTTTGGGAAAATATAATTGATTAAAAAAGATGCAAAAGGCAAAGCAAGCGATAACGGGGCGGACAGGCCGATAAGGATCAGATGCGTTTGCTGAACAATTCCTCTCGATCCCGTTCCTGCCGATGCCTGACCTATTTCTGAAATAAGCTTCGGGTAAAAAGCTTGTCCAATTGCCCCAACGGTTCCAATCACAATATAGGTAAGATTGGCACCAAAAGCGAAAAGTCCAAAATCCCAAACACTGGATAAAGAAGATGAGATCCAACGATTGGCGAAGAGATAAATGAGCCACATTGTTGAAAATATAAACAGCGGAAGTGCTGAGCGAAGAAGTTGCAGGTGATATTTAAAATTGAAATATTGAAGTCTACCGGGGTTGGCGAAAAAGACCGCAAAGCTGGCATACCAAACCAATAAAACAGCAAAGCAACCGGTCGTTCCCCCTATATACAAACCCATCAACCGCGGAAACGTCATCGCAAGCTGCAAGGCCAAGGCCAATGCGGTAAATTCCCATAATTTAGAAGATGCGCGATAAATGGTTACCGGACCAACGGCGATCATGGCCGATATGCCGCCGATAATTGTAAGAGCAATATCCAAGGCAGAGAGACCGGCATAGCCTTGCATTGTAAATACAATAATGGGCGCAACCGCTAAGAAGAGAACTCCCCCGAGAAGCAAGCGGGCTTCAAGAATATTGTGAGCGCCATATTGGCTGTTCGTTCCTAGTGCCAATTCACGGTCAGCAAGTTGTGATAGTCCGAAATCACTTCGTGCCGTTAATTGGAAGAAGGTCGTTAAGAGAGAAAAGGCACCAAAGGATTCAGGCCCGAGCAGCATAGGTGCCACAAAGGTTGTGCCAGCGCTGAGTGCTGTAACGATTGCCGCACCAATTGCATAGGCTGCGGGATGACTAAGATAGCTTAACCCCCGCCAGGCCTTCAATCGCAACAGGCCTGATTCAACATAGGATGAAGGTGCTGATCCGATATTTGTTGATATTGCAGGCTTCATGCCTCGGCACCGCGCCTTGGACGCCTTACAACCTCATCAATAATACCACCCACACGGCGTGAAATAACGCTCCAATCAAGGGCATTTCGCGCATGGTTTAAAGCGCCCTTCGAACAGTGTTCGTAAAGCTTGGGTGATGCAACAAGACGCATGATCGACGCGGCCAACGCTTCAGCCGTTACATCCTCCGCAATAAGGCCTGTCTCACCATCAGCTACTTGTTCGACCAATCCACCAACGGGCGTTGCAATGACGGGAAGCGCTGCCGAGAAGGCGGAGGCTGCAACGCCGGACTGGCTTGCTTCGATATAGGGTAAAACAACTGCGTCGGCATCAATCAACGCATCCGAAATTTCCGTGTCATCTACCCAACCATTATGAATGGTAACGCCCACTAAATCCATTAGCTTGTCGCGATAAGGTGATAAGTCGCCCGATCCGACAATCGACAGTTCAAACGACCAACCTTGCTTAAGAAGAATTTTATAGGCGTCGAGCAACAGGCCGAGCCCCTTATAGGCAACGATGCGGCCAAAGAAGAGCAACTTAAAAGGACGATTAATGGGAAACCGTCGCGGCGCGATAATTTGTTCGCCAAATGTAAAGGCACCATGCGGTATCGTATAAATGCGATCGGCTGGAAAGCCATAAAGGCGAACGGCCTCTTTCGCTACATGATCGCTTAAAGCGATGAGCGCATCAGCGGTTTTGATCTCCCATCCCATGACGGCACTGCGCATGGGATACCGATCTCCGGGATGCGGCTCAGCATCATGAAGCACCAGAACAAACCGACTTGCTGCGCGACGCAATACAGGCAACGCAGCAAGATCCCAAATGGACTGAAAGGCGCACAGAGCCACATCAGGCCGAAATTCGTCCATCGCACCGAAAAATTCGGCACCTATCCTAGGTAATCCAAGCAATGCAAAGCCGGCAGCTAGCTTGCCAGAGAGCGACGCCTTATCGCCTTCGAAGATGCGTACTGACTGAAGCGGTAAATCCGTGCAACCACCAATATCACGGGCAAGATCTGAGGACGTTGCGGCAGATATTGCAACTTGGGTTCCTGGAAGGTCCCGTAAGCCTCTTGCCAATGCGCCAGAAAATTTGGCTCCAGCCCCTTCCTTTCCCCAGTGCCACAAAAGGACGCGGCGACCATCGGATGAAGCATGATCTGCATTTGTTGATCTAGCCATCATTTAACCCTCCCCATTGTAAATTAAATGAGGTGACGGCGCACCATCACGCAATAAAAGTAGAAAGGTGATTAATCCGCTCAACACAGGCGTCGCGAAAATATCAGCCTCAGCTATGCCATTTAATAAGATCAAACCAACGATTAGGTCGCGGTAGAATATAGGCTTAGCGAAATAGGCCGTTATCGGAAGTGCAACCAATGCCAGGCTTGGCACCAAGCCAACAAGCCCCAGCGATAGAGTCATCTGTAAAAACATTTGATGCGCATTGACGGGATTGCCAAAAAAGCGAAGGGGTGCCGTTGAAACCATCAAGTGCTCGGTTCCATTAAAGCCCCAACCAAAAATCGGCTTTTCAAGGATATGCTCCAACGCAACGGCCCAGATATCTGTCCGTCCTGTTAATGTCATAATCTCACTTGCTTGGCCTGTTCGGCTGATGGACTCCATTGCACTTTGGAAATCCGGACCAATTCCGGCGGCATAAAACATAAAAGCAACGGCGAAAAAAAGAGCAGCGCCAAAAGCGAACCTTTGCGCAATAGCCGAATAGCGAACCGCAACAAGACAAGTAATGGACAAGAGCCCAATGCTTATCGTTCTATCTCCCGATAGGCCCAATGCCGCTAACCCAAATGCTGCATGAAAGAATGCGGATTTGATTGAGATAAGGCGCCTTGAAAGGCAGGCCGCTGTAAAGACAAGATAGAGGCCAGCCTGATGACCAAAATTATTCGGATGATCGGTAAGTCCAACAAACCTGAATGTGTTTTCAACATCGGAGGGCGGAAGCCAAACCGCGTCCGGGATAATAAAGGCTAATAGAAAGCTTACCGCTATGAAGGCAAAGAGTGCCCAAAAAATAGAAGCTAATATGGCATTAAGCTCGACATATCTAATCGCTAAACATGCCAATGCCATATAAGCGAGCCAACCCAAGGCCGAAGCGGCCGTATAGAGTGGCACTGGTGACCATAGTGCCGACAAGGCGGCATAGAGGCCTAGAAACGATAAAACATACCCAACTGGTTGGAAGAGGAGTGGCATGATCGATTTCCACTCGACCATGCCCCAGATAAAGAGGCCTACCCAAAGAATGAGTTTTGCGCCATTTTGAAAGGTAAGGCCAACATCTCCAGCTTCCCGCATACCGAAACTCATGCTGAGGCAGAAGGTAATTGCTGCAAGTAGCACGATAATGAGGGAGCGCTTCTCAAGTCTCCACGATGTAGAACGTTGCGCACCGTAATTTGACCGTTGAAATTCGGACGATAGAAGATAAGAAGCGATACTCATTTCGCAGCCTCAGTACCGTCGATGGTTGCAACATTATTCGCAAGCCGTAAGCGTAATACAGGCCAAGCAAAAGCAAAGCCCACCAAGGAGGCTAAGAGAAGCGTTGCGATCGCCATCAGCAGCGGATTTGGGAATGTTGGATTAATCGGCATTACGGCATCGGCGACACGTTCTGCATCCGGTCCGATTTCATTGTGGTGTTGGGTAGCATCCACCAATTTCTGGCGAATGCCCGCAAATTCAATAGAAGTCGCTGCTCTCTCATCCGAGAGTTCCGCTGTTTTAAAACTTGCCTCGGGATTGTTATCAACCACGCGACGAAGTTCCGCTTCACGCGTGGCGAGCTCAACAAGTCTCGAGCGAAGCCTTTCAATAAGTTGCTCGCTGTTATTGAGCTTATGTTGAACCTGACGGTCTAAGTAAGCGGATGCGAGTGCATCGGCCATCCGAACCGATTTTGCCGGATCATTCGACCAATATCCCAAGCGAACGGTGTAAGATTTTCGATCGCGCGACACAACAAGATGATTTTGAATTTCGCGAACAGGTTCGATTGTCGAGGCTGAAGCTCGATTAAAAATGGTACCGCTCGGCTTTGAAAACTCAGGATCGGTATTTAAACTGAGCCGCTCCATAACAGCCGCTGATAAAGGCAGTGAAGACATGACATCCAATTCGGATTGTACAGCGCCCTCGTCCAATAATTGCTTTAATGCCTGCCCATGGCTACTCGGCCCCGTTTCGTCGGTTGCCCTCAAAATCAGGGTAACTGTTGATTCATAGCGTCTTGGCAAGAATGGCCATGCAGCAAGGCTACAAAGAATAACAATCAAAAAGCCAATGGCGAACCGTGTGGCAGGTGAACTCAGATTTTGAGCCTCATTTGCCCGACTGGAACTACGCTCGCCAGTAGCAGCAGATTTGGGCATCAAGGTTTCATAATTGCGAGCATTGATTTGAACGTCAGCCATTTCTCTACTTTCTTGCATGAGGTCCAACCGGCCCTCTTGGTTTCGGGGGAAAGTTTCAGTCGTTAAATTTTACGTTCTGGCGAGCGCATAGAATTGGTTTCGAAGCATCGGCCCGGCTAAGCGGAACATGGCATAAAGGCAAAGTGTTGCGACAAATTGCGAACGCGTGAGAAAGCCAACGCGCAGGCACTCGCTGCGAAAGCGAATTTCATTACGAAGATAAGCCAAATTTCCGCGTCGTCCGCGCTGCGCTAGGCTGGTTCTGATGCGTAAGAGAACTTTTGGCAAAACATGAAAACGAGCGCCCTTTGTCATCAGGCGAACCCATAGGTCATAGTCCTCTAACAGACCAAAATCGGGGCGATAACCGCCAACACGCGAAAGGGTCGCGGTGCGGATAAGAATTGCCGAATGGGCGATCACATTTCGCCACCGCAAGGCCATGGCCAATGCATCATGTTCCGTCGGCGAAACTTTCATCTTTTCCGTTGGATCGCCAACAGCGAATTCGCTAGCCCAGCTTGAAATAATATCGGTATCGGGATGGTCTTTGATATAAGCAAGCTGAAGCGCCAAGCGATCGGGCATGCAAATATCATCGCTATCCATCCGCATGACATATTCGCCGTCGCAATAGGCAAGGCCGGCATTTAGCGCATGCGCCAATCCGCTATTGGATGGCAGCGCTACGATGGTTAAATCGGGACCGCGGCTATCGGTGCCATAATAGGCAATGACGTCATGCTGGTCCTGGCCAACATACCCATCTAAAACGAGCACGATCCGATCGGGTGGCAGGGTTTGCGCATAAAGGCTTTCGAGGGCCTCCGCCAAGTTATGCCCTGTTTCGCCCTTATGCGTTGACATAAGAACGTTTACGCCATTTTTTTCCCGACGCGATGGAATGGTGTTGGATAGATCATTCATCTTGCACCTCTCTTGGAAAAGACAACCACAGGGGTTTTGAGGAGGATAAGCAGATCACGCCACAGGCTGAGCGTTGCCACATAGGCTTGATCGAGCGCGACACGCTGTGCATAGGAAACATCGTTGCGACCACTGATCTGCCATAGGCCGGTGATCCCCGGGCGAACCGATAGATAATCCGCACTGGCATGTCCGTAATGACGCAGTTCGCTCTGGGTAACAGGGCGCGGTCCGACAAGGCTCATATCGCCATAAAGGACATTAACGAGCTGCGGCAATTCATCGAGACTAGTACGACGTAAGAAGCGACCAATAGAGGTTATTCTTGGGTCAAAAGTAAGCTTTTGTTCGCGCTCCCATTCCTCGCCGGCCGAAGGGTGATAGGCGAGATATTCATTCAAGCAGCGGTCAGCGCCCAAAATCATGGTTCTAAATTTAAGGCATCCAAATGGAACGCCATATCGGCCAATGCGCGTATGCCTATAAAAGACGGGGCCGCCATCAAGAGCCACAAGAATGCTGACGATCAGAAAGACGGGGGAAAGAATAATGAGCAAGATTGCGGAGCCAAACACATCCATCAGGCGTTTGACGGAGTGGGTTAGGTAGCGGCGTTGCCTGGGCAAAGTTTGACCGCGGCCCTGAACTTCACTGGTGCTCATCTTTGCCCCCTCGTTAACGTCAAACTCGACTTGTTAGGACAACGCTTGACTGGAGGCTTTAGACGATGGGAAAAGTGCTAATGGGCGATAATACGTAAGGTTAGGCTGAAGCTGGCTGGCTCTGCATCCATTGGGGGAAATCAATTTGATCGAACATGATCAGATCGATGATCGGGCTTTACGTTCTTTGATCCGTCAGAGGGTCATTATTCTCGCCGGCCACAGAAAGAATCGCATCTTTGGGCGCCTCGATTGCCGACAGGGTAAGGGGATGCTGCGATCAAACCGTGTCTTTTTCGCGAATGTTGCCCAAGCCAAAGAACGAGGCTTTCGGCCCTGCGGGCAGTGTTTAAGGGCTGAATTTGCGTCTTGGCGGGCGCAAACCTCTTAATTGCATAGAGCCTCTGCCCGATTTATAAAATTTCGTCTAAGATGAAATCCCTACCCTTGCTTCGATACTGGAATGTCGCGTGACAAAGACACCAAGCCTCGCTTTTGTGAACAGTGATACGGATGAGGCGCAAACGGCTGGAAACCGCCTTCGGGCGCGTTACGGCGATGTTTCGCCGGAAAAGGCCGACATCGTTGTGGCCCTCGGTGGCGATGGACTTATGCTCTCGTCCTTGCATCGGTTGATGGGTACGGGAAAACCCATATACGGAATGAACCGTGGATCCGTCGGCTTCCTGATGAATGAATATTCCGAGGACGGATTGATCGAGCGCCTTAGCGCTGCTGAAAAAAGTGTGGTTCACCCGCTCTTAATGCATGTGACCGACGCGACAGGTCAGGTTTCGGACGCGCATGCAATCAATGAAGTTTCGGTATTCCGGCAATCTTATCAGGCGGCAAAATTAAGAATATCAATTGATGGCAGGTCGCGGCTTGAAGAATTGGTTGCCGACGGGATTTTGGTGGCAACGCCAGCGGGCTCAACAGCCTATAATCTTTCAGCCAATGGACCCATCTTGCCGCTTAACGCACCGATGTTAGCGCTCACACCCATTTCACCTTTTCGCCCGCGGCGCTGGCGTGGTGCGATTTTACCGGATAGCGCCCATATCACGCTCGAAGCTCTAGAGGCAGATAAAAGACCCGTGAACGCCGTTGCCGACCATGTCGAATTTAGGTCGGTGAAAAGCATCCGTGTTTCGATTGATCACTCGATTGATCTTGTGATGTTACATGATCCTGGCCATAGCTTGGACGAGCGTATCTTGCGAGAGCAATTCGGCGGATAGGATGGATTTAGGCAGCGGCGGCAAATAGGCCTGATGGCTTGGCTGTTGCGCGTAAAAACGCCGCCTCACATTCAATCATGATCGCAACCGTAAAGCCGCACTGTTTCAAAAGATGGCGGAAGGCAACGCCATCAGACGTCGCGATAATTTCCTTGATGGTGTTAGGCACTTCTCCCGACAGCGATGCCAAAAGATCAATAACCACCTCTATGGCATTGTTTAAGAGAGCAATGGCAATCAATTTTGGCGTTATGCCATCAAAGCGAATGAAGGCCGAGATATAGGATTTTCGCACTTGGCCCTGTGCTGCCCATAAGAGCGCAATCAATGCTTGTTCGACGAGGTCTTCTTCTCTTTTATCATCAATCATATCAACGATATTTTTTAATCGCGCAGAGGCTAGTGCGGCCCAGACATCGTCGTTTAAAGTGCTGCGCGCTTCGATGGCGTTGAGCACGGATTCCGATGTGTTGAAACGTTCGATCATGCGGATATAGGAAAATGATGCGATAATTGCTGACGGATTATAGAGCAATTGAAGAAGCGCCGTTTCATCTCCAATTTCAACCAAGGCCGCTGATACGGGGGCCTTAACTGGATTGGCTCTCGCGAGTGCAGCAAGACAAGGCGCGTTACCAATCATCACGAGATCAACCAAGGATTCGGTTGGCAGATAAGGGATTAGAATGGCGAGCTGTTGGGCCGCGTTGGTTGCGCGCGTTGTGTCCTCATTGTTCATCGACGCTCTCCCGTTTTGTGAAGTGGGTTAAGTCAAGCGGTTTGGAAGGATGCTGCGCTTTTGGCTGGTGGCTGTGCGGCTGAAGGGATGATTTTTTATCGGTTGATGAAACTTTATTGGCTTCCGAAATACCCGCTACATCCTTTGGAAAATAGGATGGCGTTTCGGGCGTAAATTTCTCTGGCTCCGTCCACAAAGCGCCAACGACCGGATTAAGCGGTGTAACCGAGCCTACATTTCTGAATAGGCTAAAAAGAGCGGGACCATCGGGATGCGCGTAAGCGAGCGGTGCAACCGGTTGTTCATCCTTATCATCAACAAAGACTGAAGCCGGAAGCGGCGCATTGCCTGCCTTTGTGTGTAATTGCGATAATAGCTCTTTAACATCGCCAACGCTTTTTGATTTTCCCGTGGCGGGATCAAAAAACAAAGCAGGGTTTGATTTAGCTGCCTCTGGTAAGAGGGCCGAGGCCGATGTTTCGGGATGGATTTCGCTGTTGCGTAACAATCCAGCCGCGCCATTGGCACCCAACACATGGGCAATGTAGAGGTCAGCTGCATCGGGTTTACGACCCAACGCATCCGATAGACTTGCTGCGTTAGAGCGCGTCAAGGCTCCGGCCATCAGGCTTGCAATTTTGGGATCTGAACGAAGCTTGAGAATTTCATTTCGCATTGCCGGATCAGGCACGTCGAGGCGTCCGGCCTTGGTTTCCACCACCGCTGATGCATAGCGCGACAGGCCTAATTGGGGGCCTGATTCTTTTAGCGTTTTTAACCAAGTCTGTTCGACAAATTGAAACAGGCCCGTGGCCGATGAGCCCGTTGCTTTCGCTTTAGGATCAAGGGAGGATTCCTGTTTCGCCGTTTTGAGGAGATAGGAAAAATCGGTACCGCTTTTTTGAGCTCCTTCGCGGATCGCATTAATGACGGTATCCGCACCCTCTTTGACGCCGTTTTTCGGCGCGGCCGGTGTGGTAAAAAGCATAAACATCGAAGCCCCGCATCGTTGCGCGCCCCTTAAGAACGCTAAGGATACAATCGCAAATTGTGGTAAACAAAATGTGAATCACGGGAGATCCGGCTTTTATGATCCATTCCTATCTCGTCGACGAGGATCAGCAGATCCCCGTGATCGAAGCGCCCAATCATCCCTCATCAGAAGCGGCGCTTGAAGCGATCATGGAGTCTCGGCCTGAAACCCTTGCCCTTCGCGGAATTATGGGAGTTGCCGACATTCAACAGACCTCATCTCGATTGGCGGTTCATGAAGCCCTTATGAATTTAACGGACGGGCAAACCAGACTTTGGGCCGTTATCGGCGAGACAGCGGAGTCCATTCGCTTGCTGACCGTTCCATGGCCACCGCTGCTACGGGTGAGTGGTCTTGTCTTTTCGCCATTTCCGCTTCTGACGGAATTAAAACTTGCCTTGGATACACCCCTTGACCAATGGCCGGATCCCATTCGTATGGGGCGTAATCTGACGGTGCTGATGGCGCTTAGTTTAAAGATACCCGCCTATGAATGGGTCGCATCAGATGCTGATCCATCCCGCGCAAAAGCTCTGGCCTTGCGGGACGGATTTAGTGGCGTGTTGACGATGCAAAAAAGTGCTTAACCACCCTTCGGTCGGGTAATCGAAAATAGATCATCGACAACCGCGTAATCGGTATACCCGCATCGCGCGATGGTGCCTGCAGCGACAATATCGAAGCGACCATCTTTGATGAAGGCCTCATTGATATAAATACCGACAACATGACCGAGAACGAGAAAGGAATTAACCGAGTTACCGTCTGAATCGGTGAGCTCTTTAATCTCAACCAATTTACATTCAAGCGCTACGGGCGAGGCTTTGACACGCGGTGGCTTCACAAGCGTGGACGGCGCCGTTTCAAGTCCTGCATGAATGAATTCGCTCGTACCACGGGGTAATGGCGCGGAGGTCGCGTTCATTTCGTTGCGCAAATCAAAGGTCACGAGGTTGCAAACAAATTCCCGCGTTTCGGCAATAAAGCTGACGGAATCTTTTGGCCCCTCGCTCGCAAAGCCAACTATCGGCGGACGTGATGAAAACGCGTTGAAGAAAGAATAAGGTGCCAAATTAACAGAGCCATCGGCTCCGAGTGAACTTATCCATCCGATGGGCCTTGGCGCGACAATAGCTTTGAACGGATCATGCGGAAGTCCATGACCATTGGTCTGGGTATCATAAAACATGGTTTATGCTTTCACGGCAAAATGAGTGACAATATCGTCGAGCGCAGGACGCGGGCGATCGATCGGCGCTTCGCTCGCGCGGCCGATATGGATAAAGCCCGCAATCCGCTCGCTTCCCGAGAGGCCTAGCTGTTCGAGCATGACCCGATCATAGGCGAACCATTCGGTCAGCCATGCGGTGACGAAACCCATGGCGTTAGCGGCGAAGGTCAAGGCGGTGCAAACGGCCCCTGCTGATAATTCCTGCTCCCATTCTGGGATTTTGACGTGAGGCGCGCTTTTGCTCACCACCGCAATCACTAAAGGTGCGCGGGCTAGCCTATTAGCTTCGACTTTTAACATATCGTCGGTGGCATCGGGATGAAGCGCTTTGTAGCGCTGCGCAATCAAACGTCCGGCTTCGATCCTTGCATCGCCTTCGAACACGATAAAGCGCCATGGGGCCAATTTGCCGTGATCGGGAATGCGGGAGGCAATTTTTAAGAGACGGTCGCGCTCTTGCGGCGTGGGGCCAGGCCCGATCATCAGATGCGGGGCCACCGAACGGCGGGTTTCGAAAAGGCTTACGAGATCGGTCATGGTGTTATTCCTGCGCCTACTCCCTGTTCCCTTGCCCGATCATCCGCGCGCGTCAAGGGCTGTTCAATCGGATTGACGGGAGCGCTTGGCTTATGCTCTTGCTCTTTCCCATGTTGAAGCTGCTTTTGCGGATCTGTTTGGTTTTGGTTTTGGGACACATCGAGCCGGTGATGGCCGATGAAGCGATGCCTGATAGCGTCTTAACGCTCTCAGCCCATCTCGAAAGCGACCGCGCTATGATCCGCTCAGGCC
>Ga0208618_1000315_pt1 | contig 23182 bp, 16 predicted proteins | sample CryBogCBE18Jul08_FD_184585 | JGI IMG/M metagenome (GOLD analysis project Ga0208618, IMG submission 184585) | Freshwater microbial communities from Crystal Bog, Wisconsin, USA - CBE18Jul08 (SPAdes) | ecosystem: Environmental > Aquatic > Freshwater > Lake | place: Crystal Bog, Wisconsin, USA...
AATCAGGTTTGAACCGAAATTTGCCATCCTTCCATGCAAAACCTTTGGTGAAATGCGCGTCTTCAAAAGCGGGTTGCGCGTCGATAAATTTGTTTCGTTCCAGTTCCTCGAGCGTCCCCCATTTCGACTGTTGTAACGTCCAATCGATCATTTCGCGCGCCGACATTTCAAAGCCTTTATGCTCAGCGCCGAGACGATGGGCTAAGTCGCAAATCAGCTCATGATTGGAGCGACACTCGCCGGGAGCATCGATCAATTTTGGACCAAGACCTAAATATTGATGTCCGCCGCCTTGATAAAGATCATCATGCTCAGTGAACATGGTTGCAGGTAAAACGATATCTGCCATTCTCGCGGTGTCGGTCATGAACTGCTCATGCACAACGGTGAACAGATCGTCGCGTTCAAACCCTTGGCGAACGAGTGTTTGTTCGGGAGCGACCGACATCGGATTTGTGTTCTGAATAAAGAGCGCTTTCACCGGACCGCCACCACGCAAGGCGTCTTGATCGCCTGTTAAAACGCGCCCGATTTGCGATTGGTCCATGGATCGAATTTTCGGATCGAGGAGATCAAGCCCTTCGATCAGCGATTTGCGCCAATGATAGATCGAGCCATTGTTATGAAACGCGCCGCCACCTTCATATTGCCATGCACCCGTAACAGCTGCGATGCAACTTGCGGCATGCATATTTACCGCGCCATTGCGTTGCCGAGAAAAGCCATAACCGAGACGAAAAAATGTACGTTTATTTTCGCCAACGAGTTTCGCAAAGGTTTCGATTTCTTCGACCGAAAGTCCCGTAATAGCGGCGGCCCATTCCGGCGTTTTTGTCTTAAGGTGGTGTTCGAATTCTTTTGGATAATCGGTTGCACGCTCGAGATATTCGCGATCCGCTAAATTGTCCCGAAAGAGAATATGCATGACGGCGCACGCAAGCGCACCATCGCTACCGGGCTTTACCACCAATGCAAGATCGGCTTGGTCGAGTGTTGCTGTTTGATAAATATCGATGGCGATGATTTTCGCGCCACGTTCTTTGCGCGCCTTAACGGCATGCGTCATCACATTGACTTGGGTCGCAACGGCATTGGTTCCCCAAATCACAACGCAATCAGATTTCGCCATTTCTCGTGGGTCGGGTCCCATGAGTTTTCCAGTACCCGCGATAAAGCCCGGCCATGCGAGATTGATGCAGATGGATGAATAAAAGCCCGAATATTTTTTGGCGTGGCGTAACCGGTTAATCCCATCGCGGTTAACGAGGCCCATCGTGCCTGCGTAATAATAGGGCCAGATCGCTTCTGATCCGTATTCGGCTTCAATCTGATTAAAACGCGTTACGATTTCTTCTAATGCATCGTCCCAAGAAATTCTCTCAAACTGGTCTGATCCTTTAGGGCCTGTTCTTTTAAGCGGGTAGAGTAAACGATCGGGATGATGATTACGTTCGGCGTATCGCGCAACTTTGGCGCAGATGACGCCAGCGGTGTAGGTTTGTTCTTTCGAACCGTACACACGACCAATGGTGTTTTGATCAAGGACTTCCACTTCGAGCGCGCAGGCTGAAGGGCAGTCATGTGGGCAAATGGTGTTTTTGCGAGGGATGCTGACGGGCGCGTTCATGGTGATCAGATTACACCTTCGCGCCCGTCAGGCAATATTGGGATCGACCGGAATTAGCCGACGATTTCGTTGCCCGAGAAGAACTGGGCAATCTCAATGGCTGCGGTTTCTGGAGCGTCCGAACCATGAACCGTGTTTTCACCGACCGACTTAGCGAATAGCTTGCGGATCGTGCCTTCAGCTGCGTTGGCAGGATTGGTGGCGCCCATGACTTCGCGGTATTTTGCGATGGCGTCTTCGCCTTCCAATACCTGAACGACCACTGGACCCGAGGTCATGAAATCGACGAGTTCGCCGAAGAAAGGACGCTCTTTATGGACGGAATAGAATGTGCCGGCCTGATCGCGCGTCATGTGAATGCGCTTCTGGGCAACGATGCGAAGACCTGCCTTCTCAATAACCGCGTTCACGGAACCCGTGAGGTTGCGGGCGGTTGCGTCGGGCTTCAAAATAGAAAAAGTGCGCTGGAGCGCCATGGGTATCATCCTGTTGGTTGTTGAAATGCCCGTGCTCTATAGCCGTGCCGACGTGATCGGTCAAAGGACTCGTGCTTCATTTTGAGCCATTTGACGCGCTATTTCGGCCAAAGCCTTCGGATAAAGCTTTATTTCCTGCTCCAAGACGCGGGCTGCCAATGTATCAGCCGTATCGTCGGGGAGAATCGGGACCGTGGCTTGGTCAATAGTCGGACCCGCATCAAGCTCTGGTACGACGAAATGGACGGTACATCCGTGTTGTGTTGCCTTCTGGGCCAAGGCGCGCTCATGGGTGTGTAAACCCTTCAGTTCCGGCAAGAGGGAAGGGTGGATGTTGAGCAATCGATTGGGCCATTTTTCGATGAATGACGCCGTCAAAACGCGCATAAAGCCCGCAAGACAGACCAATTCGACCTTATATTCGCGTAAAACACGGTCAATTTCCGCTTCAAACGCTTCACGGGTCGGAAATGCACCATGCGGTATGGCGATTGTTTCAATGCCGAGCGTTTGAGCGCGGGCTAATCCGCCAGCGTCTACGTCATTTGAAATGACCAGTACGATCTCTGCCGGATAGTCCGGATGTTTTGCCGCCTCAATCAGCGCGACCATATTCGTGCCGCGTCCGGAAATGAGGATCGCTGTCCGAATACGGCGCATATCAGAGCGCCAACGCGCCGGAATAGGTTACCCGTGGCTGTCCCGCCACGGATTCTGTAATCTCGCCAATATCGACTGCCGCTTCACCCGCCTCACGAAGGACGGTCACGGCCTCTTGGGCCTTTGCCGCGTCAACGACCACGATCATGCCAATCCCGCAATTAAAGGTGCGGAGCATTTCGTCTTGTGCAACGCCGCCCGTTTTCGCGAGCCAACTAAAGACGGGTGGCACTTTGATGGCTGAAAGCTGAATATTTGCCGAGATGCCATCGGGCAGAACGCGAGGAATATTATCGGGGAATCCGCCACCCGTGATATGCGCCATGGCCTTTATAGCGTCGGTCGCTTTAAGCGCTTGGAGCATAGGCTTCACATAGAGACGGGTTGGTTCCAACAGCGCATCCCCGAGCGTTTTGCCGGGCGCGAAAGGCGCGGCATCGGTCCATGCGAGTTTCGAGACTTCGACAATTTTGCGAACGAGCGAGAAGCCATTGGAATGCGCGCCTGAAGAGGGCAGGCCGATCAGCCTGTCGCCGGGTTTAATGCCGGATTTCGGCAAAAGATGCCCTCGTTCCGCGGCACCTACGGCAAAACCTGCAAGATCATAGTCGCCTTTGGCGTAAAGGCCGGGCATTTCGGCGGTTTCGCCGCCGATTAGCGCGCAGCCCGAAGCGATGCAGCCCTCGGCAATGCCTTTAACAATCGCCGCGCCGACATGGGGGGCGAGCTTTCCGGTCGCAAAATAATCCAGAAAGAACAACGGTTCAGCGCCTTGGACGATCAGATCATTGACGCACATCGCCACAAGATCGATCCCGATGGTGTGATGAATGCCGGTTTCAATCGCAATTTTGACCTTGGTTCCGACGCCATCATTGGCCGCAACAAGGATCGGATCTTTAAATCCGGCCGCTTTCAGGTCGAAAAGGCCACCAAATCCACCGATTTCCGCGTCCGCACCGGGGCGTCGTGTGGCCCGCACCAAGGGCTTGATCTCCTCGACCATCGCATTGCCTGCGTCGATATCCACGCCGGCATCGGCATAAGTGAGACCATTTTTAGGGCTATCGGCCATAAGTTCGCTCCAGAAACATTATTGTTCCGACTAAGCCTCACGCTTTGCGCTTGCAAGCGATAGCGTTAAGTACCACATGCAATTCTGTGGGTTTTTAGTGTCTTGAGAAGGTTTTCCCCAAATCATCCGATGTTGCCTAATATCATATCACTCCTGAGACTGCTGCTGGTGCCCGTCATTATTGGCTTTGTTGCCAATGAACAGTGGCAATTGGCGCTCTACGGCTTCGTGATTGCGGGGCTTTCGGACGCGGTCGACGGCTATATCGCCCGAAATTATAACCTTCGGACCGAACTCGGCGCCTATCTCGACCCGCTGGCCGATAAGGCTTTGCTGGTTTCGATGTTCGTGACCTTGGGTATTTTGGGCCTATTCCCGTTCTGGCTCGTGACCCTCGTCGTCACGCGCGATGTTCTCATTGTCGGCGGTATTTTGCTCGCTTGGCTTTTGGGAAGCCCGATGGCCATGCGTCCGGCCATGCTTTCAAAGCTTAATACGGTCGGTCAGATCCTATTTGTGGGAACGACTTTGAGCGTCAAAGCCTTTGAACTCGATATTCCCTCGCTGCTTCGCTTTGGCGGCATTGGCGTTGCTGCGCTCACCTTGGCATCTATGGTCATATATTTGCTTCAATGGCTTCGACATTTCCCGGATCATAAGCAATGACCGATACTCCCCGGCAATTGCCGCTTGATCTGCCGATAGAAACGCGACTTGAGGTCGAGGATTTCGTTATTTCCTCGAGCAATGAGGTTGCCTATCAATTTATGGAGAAATGGCCTGATTGGCCGGATAGGGTCCTATTGCTTACCGGGCCGGACGCCTCAGGAAAATCGCATTTGGCGGCTGTTTGGGCAGCAAAATCACGCGCTTGGATCGAGAAAGCGTCTGATATCAAGCTTGATCGGGTCCCGCATCTCGTCTCCAGCGGCGCGCTGGTTATCGAAGATTGTGATCGAAGCGTTCTGGATGAGCATGCTCTGTTTCATTTGATCAATGCGGCTCGTGAGCGGGGAACTTATCTCCTGTTAACGGCACGAACAGGCCCGAACGAGTGGGGGCTTCAGACCAAAGATCTGCTTTCACGGCTCCGTCTGGCGCCAGAAGTGAAAATCGATGGGCCTGATGACGCGCTCTTGAATGCGGTCCTTTTCAAACTGTTTATTGATCGGCAATTGGTGATTGATACGACGATCATCACGTTTATCCAGAGCCGGATCGAGCGCTCCATTGCCGCCGCCCGCGATTTTGTTGAGAGGCTTGATCGCGAAGGACTAGCGCGCGGCAAGCCGATAACACGGGCGCTGGCGGCTCAATTATTGAAAGTAAGCGACGATTTAGACGAGGATTAACCTTGCATTTTAATTTTTGCGAGGGGCTGTCGCCATTTTGTCAAATGGGCGTCATAATCGCCTGCAACCAAACGGTGTTAGCCCGTTAAGGAACCAAACGATTATGCCTCGCACCCGCAGCGCCTCCTCTCCGTCGACCTCCCGCCGTAATGGTGGCCCGAAGACGCCCGCAGCCTTGGCAAAGTCACCGCATCGGTTCATTAACCGGGAATTGTCCTGGCTTCAGTTTAACCATCGGGTTTTGGAAGAAGCGGCTAATCCGAACCATCCGCTTTTGGAGCAATTACGGTTTTTGTCGATCTCGGCAAATAATCTCGATGAGTTTTTCATGGTTCGTGTTGCCGGATTGCGCGGGCAGGTTAGCTCAAATGTAGCGCCTCTATCCGATGACGGTATGAGCCCTTCGGAGCAATTGGTGAGGATCGGAGAGGCGGTTACCCAATTATGCGCCGACCAACAGAGCCGCTGGCGTGAATTACGCGTGGCGCTTGATCAAGCGGGTATTTCGCTTGTTGATGGTGATGCCCTGTCTGATGCAGAAAAGCATTGGTTAGAGGGATATTTTGCGGATGAAATTTTCCCCGTTTTAACACCGCTTGCCGTTGATCCGGCTCACCCGTTTCCCTTCATTCCAAATTTGGGCTTTACCGTTGCGCTCGCACTATCGCGAGCCAATGATGGCAGAGCATTAAACGCGCTTATCCGTGTGCCCAATAAAATCGATCGTTTTATCCGTTTGCCGTCAGCGTCAGAAACGGACGAGACCCCGACGTCGCTTCGTTATATCGCGCTCGAAAATGCCATCGGATTATTTATCGGAAAATTATTTCCGGGCTATCATGTCAAAGGGCTTGGCGCATTTCGCGTGATCCGGGACTCGGATATCGAAATCGAGGAAGAAGCGGAAGATTTGGTCCGCGTCTTCGAAACGGCTTTGAAGCAAAGACGCCGCGGTTCGATTATTCGCCTCGAAATTGAAGCCGGTATGCCCGATGAAATCCGGCAATTTGTGGTTGGAGAATTCCACGTCGACAACGATGCCGTTTTTGAAATGGAAGGCATGTTGGCGTTGAACGATCTTTCCCAATTGGTGGGGATTGATCGCCCTGATTTAAAATTCGAGCCTTATAATGCTCGATTTCCAGAGCGCATCCGCGATCACGGCGGCGATTGTTTCGCAGCCATTCGCGAAAAGGATCTGATTGTTCACCATCCCTATGAGAGCTTTGACGTTGTCGTTCAGTTCTTAAACCAGGCGGCTCGTGATCCGAATGTGGTTGCGATCAAGCAGACGCTTTATCGGACGTCGGCGAATAGCCCGATTGTAAAAGCGCTTGCGGAAGCCGCAGAGGCCGGAAAATCGGTTACCGCCTTGGTGGAATTAAAAGCGCGTTTTGATGAGGAAGCCAATATTCGTTGGGCCCGCGATTTGGAACGCGCGGGCGTTCAAGTCGTGTTCGGGTTTATCGAACTCAAGACGCACGCGAAACTCTCGATGGTTATTCGCCGCGAAGGCGGGCATCTGGTGAGCTATTGCCATTTAGGCACCGGAAATTACCATCCGATTACGGCGCGCGTTTATACGGATCTTTCCTTCTTTACGGCCGATCCCGCGATTGGCCGGGACGTAGCCCGCATCTTTAATTTTATCACGGGTTATGCCGAGCCGACCCATCTTGAGAAGCTTTCCGCCTCGCCATTTTCGTTAAAGAAAACGCTGCTCGACAATATCGCGCATGAAATGGAAAATGCTAAGGCGGGCAAACCTGCGGCGATTTGGGGGAAATGCAACTCCTTGGTCGACCCGATGATCATTGACGCGCTTTATGAGGCGAGCCAAGCGGGTGTGCAGATTGATTTCGTGGTCCGTGGCATTTGCTGCCTAAGGCCGGGTATTCCGGGCTTCTCCGATAATATTCGGGTTAAATCGATTATTGGTCGTTTCTTGGAGCATACCCGCATATTTGCTTTTGCGAATGGCAAGGCGCTGCCTCATGCAAAAGCGAAGATTTATATTTCATCGGCCGATCTTATGCAGCGTAATCTGGATCGTCGCGTTGAATCCTTGGTGCCGATTTTGAACCCGACGGTTCACGAACAGGTCCTCAATCAAATCATGGTCGCCAATATGATCGACAATGAGCAGAGCTGGACAATCAATTCGGACGGATCGAGCACGCGGGTCACTCATTCGCCGGATGAACCCGCATTTAATGCCCATCAATTCTTTATGACCAATCCGAGCTTGTCAGGCCGTGGGAAATCTTTAAAGGAGTCGGGCCCCAAATCATTACGGGCCGGGGCTAACAAGGAAGCGAGCAAATAGCGGTCAAGCTTTTGCTTCGGGCCCATCTTAGAGATGGCTGAAGGTATAACATTGTGAACGAAGCTCAAGGGCGTTTGAGGGTAGGCGAGCCGGTCGCGATTATCGATATCGGATCGAACTCGGTTCGTCTCGTTGCCTATGAAGGGTTAACCCGTTCACCAACTCCGATTTTTAACGAAAAGGCGCTCTGCGGCTTAGGCCGCGGCGTATTATCGACCGGATTATTGCCGCAAGACGGGATGGAGAAGGCTTACGAGGCGCTGCGTCGCTTTCGAGTGCTTTGTACCGTCATGCAGATTAATAACATTCAGGTTATCGCGACGGCAGCGGCACGAGACGCCAAAAATGGGCCAAAGTTTCTTGAAGAATGTGCGAACATTATTGGCTGCAAGGTCGATCTAATTTCCGGAAAACGCGAGGCTGAATTATCCGCGCTCGGCGTGGCAATGGGCATTTATAAGGCCGATGGCCTTGTCGCCGATCTCGGTGGCGGTTCGTTGGAGCTCATTGGGGTTCATGGACAAAAATTGGGGCAGGGAACAACCCTGCCGATTGGTGTTTTGTCCTTACAGGATCGGTCCGCCGGTAATCTTAAAAAGGCGCAGAAAATCATCCGCAAGGAATTAGATCATCTGCCACAGCTAAAAACGGCCAAAGGCAAAGCGATCTATGCGGTTGGCGGAACATGGCGGTCACTCGCGCGCTTGCACATGAAGCAGCGTGGTTATCCGCTCCATGTGATGCATAATTACGTGATACCGGTCCGCGATGCGGAAGATTTCACCTCGCTGATCGAGCGGGTCGCGACAGATACGATTGACTCGATTGAAGCTGTTTCGGCGGCACGTCGCCCACTCGTCGGTTATGGTGCGCTCGTGCTTGAAGAGCTCATTCGCAAATGTAAGCCGGCCGAGATCGTTATTTCGGCACAAGGTGTTCGTGAAGGTTTGCTTTTTGAGCGGCTCGATCAACAGATCCTAGATCAAGATCCGCTGTTAACGGCGGCGAATGATCTCAACATTTTACGATCCCGCTCGCCGCGGCACTGTGAAGAAATTATTGAGTGGACGGATGCGTTTATGGCATCGACCAATATCACAGAGACCGTTGAGGAAAAGCGCTTGCGCCATGCGGCTTGCCTATTGGCCGATATTGGATGGCGCGCACATCCGGATTATCGCGGCGAACAATCGCTGAATATCATCGCCAATGCCAGTTTCATCGGGGTCGATCATCCGGGACGCGTCTTTATTGCGCTCGCCGTTGCCTATCGACATATGGGCATTTCAGACGACGAAGTAAGCCCACGTCTACGCGAATTGGCGAGCAGCCGGATGATTGATCGGGCCCGTATTTTGGGCGCTGCAATGCGCGTGGCGTATCTTCTTACCGCGGCCATGCCAGGTGTTTTACCTCGTACTCCCATGATGTGCGTTAAAGACGATCTTATCCTTCGCGTGCCTGAGGATCTTGCGGCCTTGTCTGGTGAACGGGTATTTAACCGTTTGCGGGCCTTGGCCCGTGTGATTGGCCGTTCGCCCGTCTTGGTCGTAGGCGACAAATAAGGATGCTTAACGGGGTAGGGCTACAACTCTTCCCTTTGAAAACGCCAAGGCTAAACGCCCGTTCTTGAGATCCAATGCCTTTTCGCCAAAAAGCTCGCGGCGCCAGCCTTTCAAGGATGGAACGTCAGCTTCGTCATCGGCAGCGATGGCTTCGAGCTCATCGACGGTCGCTACAATTTTTGCTGCAACACCTTCATTGTCGCAGGTCATGCGCAGTAGGACTTTTAAGAGTTCAACGGCGGCAGGGTTATAAGGTTTGCGCTCGGTACGTTCCAATTCTGGAAGGGACTTTGGATCTATCTCGAGCGCTCGTTCAACGGCTGCGATGATTTCCGCGCCGGAACGAGAGCGTTCAAAGCCGTTGGGGATTGAACGGAGCTTGGCGAGAGCCTCAACATTCCGAGGAGCCGAGGTTGCGACATCCATAATAGCATCGTCTTTTAGAACCCTTGAGCGCGGCACATCGCGCGAGCGTGCTTCCCGTTCGCGCCAAGCGGCTAATTCGATCAGTATGGCTAATTCGCGCGGTTTACGGACGCGGCCTCTCAAGCGCTTCCATGCATCTTGTGGATCGAGCTCATAGGTGGAGGGGGAAGTGAGAAGTGTCATCTCATCCTCAAGCCAATGGGATCGACCCGATTGCTCCAACTTGGCCGCGAGCGCCTTATAGACATTGCGCAAATGGGTCACGTCAGAGCGAGCATAAACGAGCTGGGCTTCGCTGAGCGGGCGTTGAGACCAATCGGTAAAGCGCGACGATTTATCGATTTTGGCTTTGGCGAGATCATGGGCCAGCTGCTCATAAGAAACGCTATCGCCATAGCCTGCAACCATGGCTGCCACTTGCGTGTCAAAGCACGGCACGGGAATGCAGCGATCAAGGTTCCACAAAATTTCTAGATCCTGACGGCCGGAATGGAAGACTTTGACCACGTTTTTATCGCGCATTAGGGCAAAAAACGGACTTAAATCGAGATCTTCGGCCAATGGATCAATCAGAATATCTTCTTCTTCGCTGGCCATCTGGATCAGGCAAAGCTTCGGATAAAAGGTCGTCTCCCGCATAAATTCCGTGTCGACCGTCACATAGCTGTGCTTGGCCATACGGTTACATGCATCGGAAAGGGAGGTTGTGTCGGTAATAAGCGGCATTGGGCGGATCATATCAACTTAGTCGAATCAACGGCACGATTACCGTGAAGGGTCCCTGTATACGACAATTCGATGTCAGAGCATCTATAACGTCAGAGGGTTTCTCTTGACAACACAAGCGCCTGCATGCGTTCTCCCCGAAAACCCCTTAGACCTGATTTGATTGATGAGGATAACCATGCACCGCTATCGTTCACACACCTGCGGAGCCCTCCGTGACACTGATGTAGGCTCAGAAGTCCGTGTCTCCGGCTGGTGCCATCGTATCCGCGACCATGGCGGCGTGTTGTTTATCGATTTGCGCGACCATTACGGGCTGACCCAATGCGTGGTTGATCCGGATTCGCCCGCCTTCAAAATTGCTGAAACACTCCGCTCCGAATGGGTGGTGCGATGTGACGGCAAGGCCCGTTTACGTCCTGCAGGGACAGAAAATCGGGATTTGCCCACAGGTCTGATCGAAATTTATGTGACCCATATCGAGGTCTTGGGACCATCGGCAGAATTGCCTGTTCAAGTGTTTGGCGATCAACCTTTCCCTGAGGAAACGCGTCTTAAATACCGCTTCCTCGATCTGCGCCGCGAAAAGCTGCATAACAACATCATGACGCGTGGCCGCGTTGTCGATGCGATGCGCACCAAGATGAAAGAGCAGGGATTCAACGAATTCCAGACGCCGATTTTGACGGCCTCATCGCCGGAAGGCGCACGCGACTTTCTGGTTCCATCCCGTATCCATCCGGGTACATTCTACGCTTTGCCGCAGGCGCCGCAGCAATATAAGCAGCTTTTGATGATGGCGGGCTTTGACCGCTATTTCCAGATCGCGCCGTGTTTCCGTGATGAAGACCCGCGCGCTGACCGTCTGCCGGGCGAATTCTACCAGCTCGATTTGGAAATGAGCTTTGTCGAGCAGGAAGATATTTTTGCTGCTGTTGAGCCGGTCATTGGCGGAATTTTCCGCGAGTTTGGCAACGGCAAGATGGTGACACCTAGCCCATGGCCGCGCATTCCTTATGCGGTTTCTATGGATAAATATGGTTCCGATAAGCCCGATTTGCGTATTCGTAATCCACATACAAGTGAGCCGCTTGAAATGGCGGATGTCTCCGAGCATTTCCGTGGCTCGAACTTCAAAGTCTTCGCTCGGATTTTGGAAGAGCCGAAGAACCGGATTTGGGCCATTCCGGCACCGAGTGGTGGCCAGCGCACTTTCTGTGACCGAATGAACGCTTGGGCGCAGGGCGAAGGTCAGCCGGGTCTCGGCTATGTCTTCTGGCGCGAAGGCGAAGCGGGCGGGGCGGGGCCGATTGCCAATAATATTGGACCAGAGCGTACGGAAGCCATCCGTCAACAGCTCGGTCTGAAGGAAGGCGATGCGGCCTTCTTCGTCGCGGGCGACCCAGAGAAATTCATCAAATTTGCGGGTTCGGCCCGCATTAAAGTGGGTCAGGATCTCAATCTGATCGATGAGAACCGGTATGAACTCGCTTGGATTGTCGATTTCCCGATGTTCGAATGGAATGAAGACGAAAAGAAGGTCGATTTCTCGCATAATCCGTTCTCGATGCCGCAAGGCGGAATGGAAGCACTGCAAAATCAGGATCCTCTGACGATCAAGGCTTTCCAATACGATATCGCTTGCAATGGCTTTGAAATTGCCTCGGGTGGTATTCGTAACCATCGTCCTGAAGGTATGGTGAAAGCGTTTGAAATAGCGGGCTATGGCGAAGAAACCGTCATCGAGCGCTTTGGTGGCATGTATCGCGCGTTCCAATATGGAGCGCCTCCGCATGGGGGAATGGCTGCGGGCGTGGACCGCATCGTCATGTTGCTCTGTGGTGCACAAAACCTTCGTGAAGTTGCGCTATTCCCGATGAACCAACAGGCTCAAGACTTGTTGATGGGAGCGCCGTCTGAGGCTACCCCGCGCCAATTGCGGGAATTGCATTTGAGGCTTAATCTCCCAGAAAAGTAATGCAATAAGAGCCTTTTAGATTGGTTTGTTAAAGGATAATACGATGACGGATGCCTCGGATGATCTTCGCGCAGGGTCGATGGTTTATCATCGGTTTCCGCGCCCGGGGAAACTCGAGATTCAGGCAACCAAGCCGCTTGGTAACCAGCGCGATTTGGCGCTTGCCTACTCGCCGGGCGTTGCCGCACCCTGCGAAGCTATTGCGGCTGATCCGGAATTGGCCGCCGAGCTGACGAGCCGCCAAAATCTGGTGGCTGTGATTTCCAATGGCACGGCGGTTTTAGGCTTGGGCAATATCGGGCCCTTAGCGTCAAAGCCCGTGATGGAGGGAAAAGCGGTTCTCTTCAAGAAATTCGCCGGCATCGATGTGTTCGATATCGAGGTAGCCGAGAACAATGTCGACCGCTTTGTCGATGTCGTCGCCGCCCTCGAGCCGACTTTCGGCGGTATTAATCTCGAAGATATTAAAGCGCCTGAATGCTTTGAAATCGAAGCAAAGCTTCGCGAAAAGATGGATATTCCGGTCTTTCACGATGATCAGCATGGGACAGCGATTATTGTTGGTGCCGCCGTTTTAAATGCCGTAGATCTCGCTGGAAAAGCGATGGAGACGATCAAAATTGTCGCCTCCGGCGCGGGCGCTGCAGCACTGGCCTGCCTTAATCTACTCGTTTCCTTGGGTGTGAAACGCGAAAATATTTGGATTAGCGATCTCGAAGGCGTTGTTTATCGCGGACGCGTCGCGCTGATGGATCCGTGGAAAAGCATATTCGCGCAGGAAACCGACAAACGCACATTGGCGGAAATCATCGAGGGTGCCGATGTGTTTCTGGGACTTTCGGCAGGTGGGGTGTTAAAGCCTGAAATGGTCGCCAAAATGGCACCGAAGCCGCTGATTTTGGCGCTCGCTAATCCAAATCCGGAAATCATGCCTGAAGCGGCCCGTGCCGTACGCCCTGACGCGATGATGTGCACGGGGCGGTCTGATTATCCCAATCAGGTCAATAATGTGCTTTGCTTTCCATACATTTTCCGTGGCGCGCTTGATGTCGGTGCACGCACGATCAATGAGGAAATGAAGCTTGCGGCAGTTGCGGCTATCGCGCGGCTGGCGCGTGAAGCACCTTCTGATGTGGCGGCAAAAGCCTATGGTGGCGAGGTTTCGACCTTTGGCGCCGAGTCGCTCATCCCAAGCCCGTTTGATCCGCGTCTGATCCTTCGGATCGCGCCTGCGGTGGCCAAGGCCGCGATTGCGTCCGGCGTCGCGCGTCGTCCGATTACCGATTTTAAGGCCTATGAAGAACGCCTATCGGGCTTCGTGTTCCGGTCAGGCTTCATTATGAAGCCGATTTTCGAGCAGGCGAAAGCCGCGCCGAAGCGGGTGATTTATTCCGATGGCGAGGATGAGCGGGTCCTTCGGGCGGCACAAATTGCGATCGAGGAGGGGTTTGCGATCCCTATTTTGATTGGCCGCCCCAATGTGATCGAGACCCGTTGTGAACGATATGGTTTAAGCATTCGCCCAGGCAAGAATGTGGCCGTCATCAACCCGGATGATGACCCGCGCTATCGTGACTATGTCGCAACCCTTATCGAATTAGTGGGCCGCAAAGGCGTGACGCCGGATGCCGCGAAGACTCTCATTCGCACAAACTCGACGGTTATTGCCGCCATCGCCGTGATGCGTGGCGATGCGGACGCGATGATTGCCGGATTGGAAGGCCGCTTCAATTCGAAGCTGCGGAATATTCGCGACATTATCGGATTAAAGCCGGGCGTGCGGGATTTGTCCGCGATGACGCTGATGATCACGTCAAAGGGCCATTATTTTCTGGCCGATACCCACGTCAAACACGATCCCGATGCGGATGATATCGCCGATATCGCGCTGTTATGCGCAGGACATGTCGAGCGGTTTGGCATTGCTCCGAAGATCGCCTTATTGTCACATTCGGATTTCGGGGATTCGGACGCAGCTTCCGCCGTCAAGATGAGACGGGCGCTTGAAATCATCCGCACGCGTGCGCCGCATTTGCATGTTGACGGTGAAATGCAGGGCGATACGGCGCTGGTTCAAGCCATTCGTGCCAAAAGATTGCCGGATTGCAAACTGGATGGCGATGCCAATATCCTCATCATGCCGAACCTTGATGCCGCTAATATTGCACAGCAATTGATCAAAGTTTTAGCGGACGCCTTGCCAGTAGGCCCGATCTTGCTCGGCACAGCAAAGCCCGCCCATGTGCTCACGACTTCTGTCACGGCACGCGGCGTGGTCAATATGACGGCATTGGCAGTTGTCGAAGCTCAGGCGAATGGTGGCTGAGTTTTATTGCGGTTCGCGTTGAAGGTCGAAAAGATCGAGAATAGCAGCGGGACCATCGCCCGTTGCCGTGTCAGCGATCGTCACGCCTGCGGGCTTCTTTGATTGCCCGGATATCATCAACTTGTTCGGATTGTTGACGAAAGACACGAGTGTCTTGGTGATACCCTTAGCATTTTCTGACATGCCCAAATAGATTTGTAGGCTTGCCGCGGCGGCAGATGCATAGGAAGCGCGAACCTGATCGGCTGTCCGTTTTGTCTTGATTGCCTGTTGGTCAATCAAGCGCTCCACAAGGCCTCTGTTTTCTACCATAATTCGGAAGCTTTTCAGACTTGCCCCCATCAGCGTGATCGGCGCGTTGCTTGGGCTCGCGATTAGGCTTTCTGCAGAAATATTTCCAAATCGACTGGATATCGCAAGATTAGCCATGTTCTGGGAAGAAAGATTTGCGTTGAAGTCGAGCTCTTGGGTTTTGGGATCCAAATTGGCTTTTATGCCACCCGACAGGTTCAGGTCCCGATAGCCAAGGGCCGTGATCGTCTGGATGGTTGAATCCATCGTATCCGTCGGCAGAGGACCAGAAATTCCGTCGAAGCTTAGCTCGATCTGGTTTGACGGAGCGGCATTAGAGGTCTCGAGTGCAAAAACAACGCTCCCTGCGGCGAATTTTTTTGGACCATCCAGATTGGCGTCAAGGATGGCATCGTGCAATTCGAGGCGGCCAATCAGTGGTAAAAAAAGGCTCGGATCGATATCTTGCGCTTTCGCGTTCGGCTTAGCTAATGCTTTGCGCAAAGCCTGAAACACCGGAGGCAATTTAATTCCACTTTGGCCAAAATTACCGATCTTGAGCCGAAAATCATCAATTTCAACATCCACACCATCGATGCGGTAGGATGAAGCCTCGGCGTTCACGCCTCCTGAATATTGAAAACGATTTATATTTGCGAAATTTGTTGGTGTTTCAGCGTCTCGTACTGAAATATTCTCAAATTCGAGCATTCCGGTTGAAATGGACGAAAAAATATCAACGACATCGATCAGCGTAGCGGAAACATCAGCGTCCGTCTGTGCCGCGTCATTCTGCCGTTTTGCCAGTCTTTCACTGATGACCGTTAGACCGTCCCCACTGTTTCGCAACTGAACGTCGCCAATACTAATGCGATCAATGGTAACAATTGCCGCTTTCGGGCTCTGAAATGCTATTTTTGCGATTTCAGCATGGCTATAAGCCCGGCGGAATTCTTCGGATTTTTTGTCTTTGACCGCTGCACTGTAGCCGACAAGCAGACCGAGATCGATATCGTCAAGCGAAATGGCACCTGTGGAGCCCGAGCTGGCCCCCGCTGCATTAGCAACAGTGCCGAAGGTCGAACTCTCAGCTTTTAAACGTGCAACAACGCCCGCTTTGACGTTCGCCAAACTCACATTCGAAAAAATGGTTGTCGTCGCTTGATCCCCAACGGTTTGGGTTTGCCGCAGGCGAGAAACCTTGATCATCGTAGCGTCTAGTGTGGATAGCGCTTTAGCCTGTGCGGCGATATCTGTTCCGTGGAGCAGCGCTTCCATGTTTTCGGCGGAAAGATTGACGCCATCAAGCTCAATGCCTTCTGCCCGATAGGTCATCGGCCCTGAATTAAAGGTCAAATTATCAATTCTTACCGGTTCGGCGGCGTAAGATGCGACCGAAATGGCAAACAATACAAACACCGGACCCGTAATTAATTTGAAGAGTCTCAGCATTTTATTCCTCGCCCCACTCGTTAAAACCTGTTCTTAACAAACAATCATGTCGATTCCGCGTCTTATCAAGCGGCGGGACGGAATGACTGCATGACTGTGGTAATATCCGTCATCGACGGTAGGCCGGCCTCATTACCAAGTTTTTGAATCTTATGGGTCGAGGCCGCCCGCGCGAATTCGAAATGTGATTCCCAAGGCAAAGCAGGACGAGCTAAATAAGAATACATATAAGCGCCATGGAAAACGTCGCCCGCACCATTGGTGTCGATAATCGCCGAAGAGGGGACGGAAAGAGGCGGTTGAACGCGGACATTGCCGCTTTCATCATACCAAAGCATGCCGCGTTCACCACGCGTTACGCCACCGATCTTCACACCCTTTGCCTTAAGAAGATCGATTAATCCCTTGTCATCTAAATTTAATTGTTCAGCCAAACGCTCGCCGCAAATTGCAACGTCAATATGTTCGAGCAATTCCATCGTATTCGATCGAACGCCACCGCCATCGAGGGAAACCAGCGCACCCATTTCGCGGCACGTTTTGGCGTAATGGATCGCTGCATCGCCCATATGGCCATCTAAATGCAGCGCCCGGCACCCATCGAGGCGCAAAGTTGGGAAAGGGTGCAGGTAGTCATCATCGCGGCAGCGAATGATCGCGCGTTTTCCATTGTTTGGGATAACGAAGGAAAGCGAGCTCTCTTTGACCTTACGTCCGTGAACGGGAATGGCGTATTTTGCAGCCATATCCAAAAACATACGGCCGAGCCAATCATCGGCAAGCGAGGTCAATAGATCAGGAACCACACCGAGTTTGGCACAACAAAATGCCGCCGTAACCGCGTTACCACCGAACGATACCGCGTAATCTTGAGCGACCGTCTTATCGTCTCCGGACGGTATATGGTCGGTTAAAAAGGTAACATCGATATAGGTTTGGCCAATAAAGAGCGCGTCCATTGTAATCCACAGATCCAAGATAAGAAAAATCAATACCTTTGGATTGGATCAATTTTGGCCTTTGGACAAGTAAAAAAGTGATAAAAGGCGCTAAATTTAGCCAATTGAGAAGCTAGTCCCGCATCCACAGGCAGCGGTCGCGTTAGGGTTGGTGACACGGAAGCTTTGCCCCATGAGATCGTCGACAAAATCCAGCGTCGAACCAGCAACGAAAGGCAAGGAGACCGAATCGATTAATACGGTCGCTCCATTTTTCTCGACGCTTAAATCATCGGCATTTCGCTGCTGATCGAAAGTAAATCCATATTGAAAGCCCGAACAGCCCCCGCCGCTCACGCTTACGCGCAGCATCGACCCCTGCGGTTCTTCGGTTAGAATGGACAAGATACGGCGCGCCGCGCGCTCCGTTACGTCGAAACCATCGGATGAATGCTGGCTGTCAGACATGGTGGCTTCATTTTCCATTGGTAAAGAATAAAAATATCTGCTTCGAAGATAGGTCTGAATGGCTCTCTTTTCAACCGGAGGAAATGTGGACCGTAGATTTGATCGATGGCGGGCGTCCTTTGCCTCAGACCCTGCCCAATCGCGGGGACGACAATATGTTGAGGCCCATTCACCCACGCGGAGTGAATTTCAGCGGGATCGTGACCGGATCATCCATTCGACGGCGTTTCGACGGTTAAAACATAAGACCCAAGTGTTTGTCTTTGATGAAGGCGATCACTTCCGGACAAGGCTTACGCACACGATAGAAGTAGCCCAGATTGCGCGATCAATCGCCCGCGCCCTTGGCTTGGACGAGGATTTAGCCGAAGCTTTGGCGCTTTCCCATGATCTTGGCCACACGCCGTTCGGGCATACGGGCGAAGACGTGCTGAATGAATGTCTTCTTCCCTATGGCGGCTTTGATCATAACGCCCAAGCGCTGCGCATCGTCACGCGCCTTGAGCGGCGCTACCCCGATTTTGACGGATTAAACTTAACTTGGGAGACCCGCGAAGGCCTCGTGAAGCACAATGGTCCTTTATTGGATAAAACGGGAAACCCGCTTCCGAAATATCAACAATCGGGAATTCCAAACGATATCCTGCTCGCAGATGCCCAAGGCCATCTCGAATTAGCATCTTTTGCCGGACCAGAGGCCCAAGTCGCAGCCCTTGCCGATGATATCGCCTATAATACCCATGATATTGATGATGGTCTTCGCGCCGGTATGTTTTCGTTGTCTGAACTCGCTCAAATTACATTTGTGAGTGAGATTTTACAAGAAATTCAGCAAAAATGGCCGAGTTTGGAAGAAACCCGGATTATTCACGAGCTTACCCGCCGGCTTATTACGCGGTTCGTGGAGGGGGTTATTCACGAAGGCAACGAACGATTAGAGCCGTTTCAGGGCTTAACCGTCAAGGCCATTCGGCAAGCGAGCCTTCCCGTCATTGCATTTAATCGGGCATTGGCAACCGCCGATAAGGATATAAAAACCTTCTTGTTTGTCCATATGTATCGTAATCCGAACGTCATGCGGGTTAGGTCACAAGCGGAAAATGTATTACGAGATTTATACCGCAGCTTTATCGCCGACAGCCGATTATTGCCTGAAGATTGGCAAATCAGGCTCAAAGCAGCGAATGAGAGCGAAAAGGCCTATCATATTGCGGATTATATCGCCGGTATGACAGATCGCTTTGCGCTTGAAGAGCATCGGCGTTTGTTTGACGCAACGCCCGATTTGCGTTAGCCGCCGAGCGCATAGTTTTGAGAATTGGATCGTGAAATGAACGTGTTCGACATCTATCAGCGCAAGATCGCTGAGACCGTCTTGGAAATGGGTCAATCGGGCAAGCTGCCTGCCAATCTTGATACCCATAAGATAGTGGTCGAACCACCGCGCGATATGTCTCACGGGGATCTGGCGACGAATGTGGCGCTCGTATTTGCAAAAGAAGTAGGGATGGCGCCTCGCGCCTTGGCCGAAATATTAGTCGGCCCTTTATCGGGATTTGAAGGCGTTTCGAAGGTTGAGATAGCTGGGCCAGGCTTCATCAATTTGAAGCTTGATCCCGCCATTTTCCATCGCGTTGTCGGAGCGGTGTTAGAGCAAAAGACGGAATTCGGACGCAGCCGCATTGGCGCGGGCCAAAAGGTCAATGTGGAATTTGTCTCGGCAAATCCGACCGGACCCATGCATGTCGGCCATGGTCGTGGAGCTGTTTTTGGAGACGCGCTGGCGAGCCTCTTGGATTTTGCCGGTTTTGATGTGACGCGCGAATATTACATCAATGATGCGGGCGCCCAAGTCGATGTTTTAGCTCGTTCAGCGTTTTTGCGGTATCGCGAGGCGCTGGGTGAAGATGTGGGTGAAATTCCCGAAGGGCTCTATCCGGGAGATTATTTGATACCCGTTGGCGAGGAGCTGGCGAAATCGCACGGGCCGACTTTGCTGCAACTCGCCGAGAAGGATTGGTTGCCGATTACGCGGTCTACCGCCATTTCCATGATGATGGATATGATCCGGGAGGATCTTTCGGCTTTAAACATCCAGCATAATGTCTTTTTCTCCGAGCGGACCTTGTCGCAAGACGGACCTGTCGATCTGATCGGGCGGATGATTGACGATCTAAGAAGCCGCGATCTGATCTATCAGGGACGGCTTGCACCGCCCAAAGGCGCCCCTGTCGAGGATTGGGAAGATCGTGAGCAGACCTTGTTCCGTGCCTCTAATTTTGGGGATGATGTGGATCGTCCCTTGCTCAAATCGGACGGTACTTACACCTATTTTGCTGCCGATATTGCGTATCACCAATCGAAATTTGAGCGCGGCTTTCCCTTGATGATCGATGTCTGGGGCGCCGATCATGGGGGATACATCAAGCGGATGGCGGCCGCTGTTCGCGCTGTGACCAATGGCGAGGGTGAGTTAGACGTCAAAATTTGCCAGCTCGTACGGCTCTTGCGGAATGGCGAGCAGGTCCGAATGAGTAAAAGATCCGGCGATTTCATTACCTTACGCGAAGTCGTTGATGAAGTAGGTCGCGATGCCGTCCGCTTTATGATGTTGTTTCGGAAGAATGACGCCACGCTGGATTTCGACCTCGCCAAGGTGATCGAACAATCGAAAGACAATGCGGTCTTCTACGTCCAATATGCCCATGCACGGTGTTCGTCGGTATTACGGCAAGCCGCTGACTATCCTTTGTCGGACGATCCTGCCTCAATGGCTGCGTCTTGTGATCGGAGTGGACTTACCGATCAGGCTGAGCTTTCGGTCATGCATCGAATTTCACAATTCCCACGCATCGTGGAAGCCGCCGCTTTGGCCCACGAACCGCATCGGCTCGCATTTTATCTTTATGATTTGGCGAGTGATTTCCATTCTTTATGGAATCGTGGCAAAGATTCTCCGAAGTTGCGTTTTGTTATCGAAGACGACCGTGTTCTCACTCAAGCGCGGTTATCTTTGGTGGAGGCGGTCCGCTTTGTGCTATTCGCTGGTCTATCCGTACTTGGTGTTTCTGCCCCGAATGAAATGCGGTGAGCGGACGGTAAAAGCGGGTTAGCTCAGGGCATCTATCGCCGTAAACAGGGTTGATCTCATGACGGAAGACCAACAAAATCGGCCTGGCGTCAATCTCGAGGAATTAGAGAGGCAATTACGCGTCGCGTCACGGGCGCATGCTGAAGCTGCAATTCGTGCCAATCCCGCGCCGGAATTTGTTGAAAAACCAGCACCTGTTCCAGACTTGGATGCGTTGAGGCGTGATTTCACCCGGACTCCGCCTCCTATACCGCAACGGCCAGCGACAATGCCCGCCGAATTACCCGATCCAGGTCCACCGCCCGCTTTTTTAAGTGCGCCTGTACCGGGGCTAGGTCAGCCAGAGTATAGTAATCCTTTTGATGAGCGGTTTCCCTTGATCGATCGCGGCAAGGAACGCGGTTCGCCGGTTTTCCGCGGATTGATCCTATTGATCGTGCTGTTTTTATTCGGATCGTTCGGCTATTTCTTCTATTCTGGAAAATTATCTTTGAGCGTCTCCGTCGCGCCCGATCAAAAATCGGTGCCGGTCATCAAGGCGGATACGAATCCCGTAAAAGTTGTTCCTGATACCAATAATTCCAGCGATGCTGCGCCCGCCGGCTCCGAATTATTTGGTAAAAAAGGGGCGGACACTGTTAGTTCTGCGACAACTAAATCAAGCGCTGAAGCTCCTTTGGACGTTAATGCTGCTGTAAAAGCGAATGGAAACAAGTCGGCGTCTTTAGTACCAGGTATGGGAGAGCCTAAATCGGTGCGCACCGTTACTGTTCGGCCGGACGGGACGCTGATTGGTGATCCCACGAGCGGTGCAGCACCTACCGCACCAAGTGCTACGCCCGTTATCGTGACGCCGTCGGCGTCGGCGATGTCACAAGAGCCGCCTCAAGCGGTTGCTACACCTGCTGCGCCGCCAGCGCCTGCCCCCGTGAAGCCCGTTCAAACGGCTTCAGCCGAGCCATCAACAAGCCTGCCAACGTTGCCAAATGTGCCGGCAACACTCAATGGCGGTCCCGTTCCGCTTCCTCCGGTCCGCCCGAATGATGACCTTTTGAACGCGGCCCCCGACGATCCGCTTCGCGATCTTCTTGCTCAGGCTACCAATGATGAGCCAAAGCCTGCAGAAGAGCCTCAGGCGACCAATGACGTTCCGGTTATTGGTGATTACGCCGTCCAATTCGGCGCGTCACCCTCGGAGGCGGAAGCAAATTCGCTTTCGGCACGCCTAAAAACGCAGCTATCCGATTTGTTAGGCAATCACCCGATCGCGGTGATCAAGGCTGACAGCAATGGAAAAACGGTATTTCGTGTCCGCGCGCTCGGCTACAGCAGAGATGAGGCCGCGGCGGCCTGTGCTTCGGCTGCGGCTTCTGGCACGAAATGCTTTATCGCAAAAAATTGAACGCTTTTGGTTGATGGAACGCTCCGGATGAGTACCAAAGCCCTTATTATTGGCTGTTCGGGGACGGTTTTTTCGGCTGAGGAAATCAAATTTATCGGTAGGGCAAAGCCTTGGGGGTTGATTTTATTTCGCCGCAATATTGTCGATCGAGTGCAGCTTAAAGCACTTAATTCCCATTTTCGCGAGATTGTTGGCCGTCCTAATGCTCCGATCTTGATTGATCAGGAAGGTGGCAGGGTACAACGCATGGGTCCGCCCGACTGGCGGAAATATCCGGCGGCCGCCCAATATTTAAAGGCTTCCAGAGGCGATGTTGAAGAGGCCGCTCATTTGGCGCGCTTGGCATCCCGCCTGATTGCCCATGATCTGGCCGAGTGCAATATTACTGTTGATTGTATGCCGGTTCTCGACTGTCCGGTGATCGGGGCGAATGACGCCATCGGGGATCGCGCCTATGCGTCAGACCCTGAAGCCATTTCCCGTATCGGACGTGCGGCGGCAGAGGGGATGCTGGAAGGCGGGGTATTGCCCATCATCAAACACATGCCAGGCCACGGTCGCGCTATGGTCGACAGCCATTATGCGCTTCCAGTGGTGAAAGAACCCATAGATATCCTTGAAAAGACTGATTTTTATCCATTTAAGCGCCAAAATGATCTCCCTATTGCGATGACCGGACATATTGTTTTCGATGCCATTGATCCAACAGGTCCTGCGACCACGTCGGCAAAGATAATCCGTGACATTATCAGAGGCTGGATCGGTTTTGATGGCCTTTTATTAAGCGATGACGTCTCCATGAAGGCGCTTGCTGGCGGTTTCAGAGAGAGAACCCATGCCTTATTTGAAGCAGGCTGCGATATTGCGCTCCATTGTAATGGCGTGATGGAGGAGGCCGAGGCCGTCGCCGCCGCGTCCCCCGTCTTGACTGGGCCGAGTTTGGAAAGGGCTAATCGGGCACTTTCCCTGCTCGAAAGACCCCCATCCGTGTTTGATCCTGTGG
>Ga0208618_1000319_pt1 | contig 22860 bp, 29 predicted proteins | sample CryBogCBE18Jul08_FD_184585 | JGI IMG/M metagenome (GOLD analysis project Ga0208618, IMG submission 184585) | Freshwater microbial communities from Crystal Bog, Wisconsin, USA - CBE18Jul08 (SPAdes) | ecosystem: Environmental > Aquatic > Freshwater > Lake | place: Crystal Bog, Wisconsin, USA...
TAGTTAATTCACTCTTACTTGGTAAGTTATCGATTAGTACTGCTACTCGTACATTGTTGCCCCAAACTTGTTCCCAAACTTCTGTAGCCTGCGGTAAGCAACTTGATTGCCAATCTTGTTTAATCCAGTTTAGAGTAGCACCTGTATCATTAATATCATCAACGATAAGAATATTTTTGCGTAGCTTTTTCTTAGAATATGATTCGTGATCTTTGCGGATTTCTAAGTTGACATACCCAAAGGCATCACTTGCCATTCCGCAATCACTTACACAATCTTGATCATCCCGTAATGATACTTTAAGTGTTTGCATTGGCACGTCTAGATATTGGGATATAAGAACAGCTGGAAGTAACCCGCCACGAGTAAGTCCTACGACATAATCGGGTTTCCAGCCGTCTTTCGTAATTTGACGTAGAATGTCTTGAGTTAAACATTCTACGTCTTTGTAAGTTAAATTAGTATGGTCCATACAAGTATTATACACACTTGTATTTAGGTCGTCAAGCTATTACGATAAAATTTGGCGAATACCTTCTTCAAACGACATTGGATTATAGTCAGGCATAATCGAACGAAGTTTAGTAATATCAGGACGACGACTAGCAACAGAACCTGGCATACTCGGTAACTGTTCAAATACTGCGTCTGGATGACCTAATTCGGTAGCAATAACTTTAACAGCATCACCAATTGAAATCTCGCGGTCATTGCCCACATTAACCAATTCACGAGTAGTGTTTTCGGCAACATAGATACTAGCACGGATAGCATCTGATACATGACAGAAGCTACGAGTTTCTTGTGCGCCAATAACTGAAAAGATACCGTTTTTAATCTTGTTAATTTGGTCACCTAAAAAGTGTCCTTGCTTACTGTTTTCGCCATATACATTAAAGTAACGAATCATAACATATGGTAAGTCTGAGTTAGCCAAATAGTTTTCACTAGTAATTTTAGCTAAACGATAACTCCAGCGAGCATTGTGTATATCTTTAATAAACACATCTGAGTTTTCCGGTACTGGACTTGTAGGATCATCTGCTACAATTTCACTACTTGAAGCATATACTAAGCTCTTAAGATTAGTACATTTACGGGCAAAATTAAAAATGTTTAAATCGCAAACAAAGTTATTTTCCAACACTTTGTTAGGCATTTTGTAAAAGTTAGTTGTACCGTTAATAGCACCATAGTGATAAATGTAATCAAAATCAGTTGGCAATAATTCATCAAACAATACTGTGTTATTTAAGTCAGCGGCAACAAACTTATCACAATCAGGAATACTTGAACTACGACTATGATTATCTAGTGCCCATACTTCATTGCCAGCGGCTTTAAGTTGTTTACAAAATTCTGTGCCTAGCAATCCGCTAGCGCCTGTAATTAAAATTTTAGCCATTTACAATTTTCTCATTATCTTTAATAGTTGCTTCAATCATAGCGAAGTCAAGTCCTAAGTTCTTAACTAAATTAGCCCACGCACTTGTATCCTTTGGTAAACAATGTCCGCCAAAGCCACGCAAGTTTTCATTACACATCAAATATGCTGGATTAATACAATCACGCTTGGTAATAGCATTGTAAACATTATTATAATCTGCGCCTAATGCTTTACATACTTCATAAGCAATATTAGCAAAAATAATTTGTACAGAATGATTTACATTGTTGAAGTATTTGCTAACTTCTGCTTCTGCTGGCTTAACACAAGCAACATTTTGTGGCAAGTTACCATGGATAGCTTTAACAATAATATAATCTTCTTCGCGATTACTGCCAATTACTAATAAATCATGATTGTACATAAAATCAGCTAATGCTGTTTTAGCACGAAGAAATTCTGGAACGGAGCAAATACGCAAGTTAGGGTATTGGGCAGATAGCTTATCGCAAGTACCAGGAACACAAGTACTTTTAAGTCCTACTAAACCTTTGTAGCCTGCTTGGTTTAATTCGGCCATTACACTTTCAACAATGCTTGTATCACAATCACCGTTTGGTGCTTGGTTAGTAGGAACACAAATGAATACACATTCTGTATCTAATACATCGTTAAGTGTTGATCCTTCATATGCTGGATCAAAGAAACTCATTTGGTGACCCAAATGATTTAATCCTTCATAAACTGCTTTGCCTACTGTGCCTTTTCCTATTAAACCAATCTTCATTCAATTCTCCTCTGGATATTTCATATCAACTAGTTGATTACTCTGAGCTGACGCCATGCTTAATATTTCTTGTGCCACATCTTCGGGTTCTAAACAAATAGCCGAAGTTTTCATATCTATCATTTTAGTGCGTGTGCGTACTGGATTAATTAATCCTAATGTAACTTCACTGCCTTTAAAATACTCACAGGCACCTTGCCATACATTATATAGTGCTGCTTTACTGGCGGCGTATAAAATGTAGTCTTTGCGTCCTGACTTATACGCACTAGATCCAACCATAATAATCTTTACAGGTTTCTTAGTACCGTTACTAATGTAATGACGAATAATGGACCAATTCGATCCAATGTTTATATCAAATGTATTTGAATGTGTTTCGTTATTAGTTTTATCGAAATGACCTACACAATTTACAATAACATCTGGATCATTACTTGATAACATTTCTTGTATTTTAATATCGCTATCTAAATAAACAAAATTTACTTGATTTTTGCTAATAGGTTTGACAATATAGCCGGCTCGAGTGAAGGCTTCACAGGTAGCTTGACCGATGCCGCCATTAGATCCAAATATAACTGCTCGTTTAATCATGTTTTGGTAAAATAGAATCTACACGGAATGTATCATTCTCGTAATCTTCGCCACCGCGTGGGCCTTCAGCAAAAGCAATAAACACACAGCCATCGCTACCAGCTTCCATACCGTGGATCTCATTAGGTTCGCTAATAACCATATCCCCGGGACCGGCAGTGATTCCAACGGCTGGCTCATCACTATCAGCCGGTTTAGAGTAATAGTGTAAAGTACCAGCTAACACATAGGTATACTGCGTAGTAAGTTTGTGATAATGATTAGCACGAATAGCACCAGGAGCGTTAGTAATAATACAAGCATGATTCATATTTGCTTTGTAAAAAATATCGGTAATCGAACCACGGTCGTCTGCGTGTTTGCCTAAACCTTCTTCTGTATTGTTATAAATGTTGTAATGTCTCATTGTGATATAAACCTTGTGTTAGGGTTGATGCTTAATAGAGCTTTCTTTAGTGGCTCTCCGATATTCCAGCTTAGTACTAATGCGTATGGTTTTTCGTGTTTAGCAAACTCGTCATCGCTACGAATAGGAATACGAGTTAATGGGGTGTATTTGCCTTGTTTAAATTGACTAGCATCTGTAATACAGTTTAATACTGTTTTATCTAATTTGTGCCAGTTTAACCAAGTGTTAGCTTTGGCCGCCGCACCTACTCCAATAATAACAGCATCAGGTTCGTCTGCTAAAATTTGATAAAAGTTAAGTAACCACGCATTGCGTTGTTTTTCAAACTTGTCTTGTAATTTGGTATAGAAAGTAGTATCAAACAAACCCATAGCAGTTTCGTTTTCAATAGCACCGCGAACCAAGAATGGCATTCCGTTGTTAGTAGTATGTTTAGTAATAACTCTAATACTGCCGCCATGATAATCAACTACATCGAAGTCTACAATATCTAAGCCAACTTGTTGTAACAAGTTCCACGCACTTTTAATAGTAAAGTAAGAAATATGCTCATGATAAACCATATCTACGAAACGCCCACTTTCTATCATGCTTGCCCAATACGGTAACTCAAATACAAATATACCATCTTTATCTAATAGCTGTGAAACTCCTGAAGCAAAGTTAACAGGATCATTGGCATGATTGAATACATTGTTAGCTATAATTACAGAAGCCTTACCATGCTCCTCGGCAACTTCTACGGCTGTATCAATATTGAACAAAGCGGCTAACGAATCAACACCTTTTTCCTTAGCAATGTCACACATAGTTTGTGAAGAATCAATACCGAGAACTTTAGTATCAGTATCTTGAAATTGTTTAATCAAGTAAGCATCGTTACTGCCAATCTCTACAACTAAACCTTTTGTATTGTATTTGCCTTTGATAGTAGAAGCATATTCGTCCCAGTGGTCTCTAGCAGTTTTTGAATTTGAAGATGTATAACTATAACTGTATAAGTTATAACGATCCTCTGCGTCACTAACATATCCTAATTGGATTTGTCCAGAGCTAGGATTTAAATGTAGCTGTAGTGGAAATACTGGTTCAGACATATGAAGCTGATCTTCGGCGATAAATGTATCAGCGTAAGCGTGTTGCCCAAAGTCTAAAATTTTTGTAACAAATTCGCCTGTAATTAAACAGCGATCTAAGTGGGTGCTTTCAGTTATTTTGCTCATTATCTTTGTACCGGAGTTTGTACCATTTGTTTATTGATGTCATTCTTTTTAAGTTTTTCCCAAGGATCTTGTTGGCCTAATTTTACATTTTGCCAAAATGAAAGATCTTTGCCTTTTGATACTAGATAGGAAGCAATCTTTTCAGCGTCAACCAATCTGCCATTGCCGTATGAAGGATGATGGAAGTCTTTTGGACTAGAAGGATTGCCTTCTAATATTTCACGATTTTTAAATGTAAGGTCTGCGTTGCTACCAGTTAAGTCATGTCTGTCGTGTGTAGCATAAATTTCTACAATTTCCATAATGTCAAGCATATAAGCAATTTGACTTAACTCAGCATCAATCATTTGATGGCGTGAGAAAAATCCAAATAAGTCATACCATTCTTTAGGAACAATAGGGAAAATAGAATATGGATGTTCGCGATGAACATGAATTTTAAGTAGTTTAAATTCGCCAGTATGGTCAGTGATAATTTTATCCCAACCTGTAGTTTCCATCAAAGCATCGTCATTCCAAACAAACAACCAATCAGCTGATGCTTGTGCGGCTAAGCCATTATAGTAACGATTTAATCCAACATAACCCATTGGTTCAAATACCATTACAGTATAATGAATTCCTTTTTGTTCCATCCAAGGCTGGATTGATTCGGAAAAATATTTTAATCCAACTTCATCATCATTATCAAATGCTAATAATAATTGGACCCCGTCAATATCAAGTACTCTGTTAAAAACACTAATAATACTTAATTTTAATGCTGTAGTTCTGCCTCTTGTAGGAAGCATTACCGCTATTTTATAATCGTTTTTGGACTGGGCCATTGTTATCCTTTGTACAGTTTGTACTATTTACTGGATAATATAGGTACTTAATAATTTTCTTAATCTTTGTAGATTGTAGACCAAGTAACTAACTTAGCTGACTTTTTTAAAGTAGCGTCGTGGAGTTCTTTCTCAGTAAATAGTTCGTGAGCTTTGAGTAATTCAATTAATAAAGTAACATCACCTAGTTCTTGTACCAGTTCTTCGCGCTGAGTGCGCCCAGATTTGAGATTTTCTCCTTCTATCCCAAATCTGCGGCACTTGCTAATAGCTTGAATAACTTCGGCACATTCCTCTTGAAGAATGTCTAAAATTTCGTTAATCTTAGGCGAAGAGGTCTTCATTCCATTCCCTATGTCCTTCGCGATATGCCATGTTAGACATTGTTTCACGAACTTCAACACGATAGCACCATAAACGGTCAGCTTCGGATTGTCCCCACATATCAGGTATGTAAACTCCGTTAACATATTTGTAAAGTTGATCAGCTAGGCCTTCACAACCTAATTTAGGAAGAATGGTTAGTTTAGCAAGATTGCGTTTTTCCATTTCTTTATAAAAGTCAAGTTCCGGATCATCTTCTGCTACTAACAATGTATGGTCAAACTGTGACTCTAATACCGATTTCAATTCTTTAAGTCCACCGTAATCGGCTGCCCAGTTGCGTACATCTAAATCATTTGTACCAAAATAAAACTTCATACTAAATGAATAGCCATGAATTAAATTACAATGACTATCAGCTCTCCATTGACGATAAGCGCAAGGAAATGCGTCATGATATTCTTTAGTACTTGTGTATTTGTATTGTATTGCTTGGTTTGCCATTTATTTCTCCTATGTTAGATTATAGCATAGGCAGCAGAATTTGTATACCGGGATGATGCTCAAAAGACCGGTTGAAACTATTTATTATCAGATTCTGGTGTAGCGGCAGGAGCTACTGGCTTTTCGTTAGTACCCATCTTTTTAGCAAGGTATGGATCAACATATGGTTTATTAACAGTTTCGTCCGCGACATTCCATCCAATAGCACTAACAAATCCTACAATTAACCAAGTTCCTATAAGTTCAATGATCATATTTTTATTATTAAGAAAAAACATATTGTATAAATGCAACAAACATAATCCAATATATATAAATTTCGTGTAAAATTTGATCAATCATCTTGGTGCGAAGTCCTGTTGTAATTTAATATTATCCATAAACTCTTTCTTTAGATTTCTTTAAGTTTTCAAAAGCGTGTTCGTAGCAATACCCAACTGCCCACAACCTTAAAAACCGCTTGTGTTTGCAACCTTTATACTTACATTTTTGCTGACTTAGTGGAACTTTTCTCATTTGTCACAACATCCAGTTTAATCATAAAACTATTATATAGGTTTAATAAAATAAAATCAACTAAAACGGCTAAATAAAAGTGCCGATCGCGATACTGGACATATCCACCGGCTCTAACGATCAGGAAGGATCATCAGCAATGATATTTATAGACAACAAATATACCCGTTGGTATTACAACATTATCAATCGAGCACAACTAAGAGTGCTTACTTGTTATACTGAAGAACATCACATTATACCAAAGAGTTTAACCGGCTCAAACAATCCGACGAACTTAGTATTACTTACTGCTCGTGAACATCTTATTTGCCATATGCTACTTACTAAAATGGTAACTGGTAAACATTACAAAAAGATGATACATGCCTGGTGGGCTATGGCAACACTTAAGAGTGATTGTCAAGATCGACACAAACTCACTTCTCGACAATATGAATCTATACGAAAGCTATATTCTAACTATATGTCTGAGCACAATCCAATGAAGGATCCACTCTCTCAACAAAAAAGAGTCGATACTTGGAGAGCAAATAGAGCCGCACGAGATTACATTCCGCCGCGAGTCCTTAAGGACAAATTCATTACGCCAAGCGGCATATTCAAAACCAAAAAAGAAATACAAAAAGTTGTAGGTATTCCAGAATGGACACTAAACACTATCTACAACGATTTAGATGCTTACCCTGTTACAAACGGCAGGGCAAGCAAAAAAATCAATCACTTAAATATCGATCCAACAAAAACTTGGAGAGACAATGGGTTCGGATTACTTGCCGTTTCTTGATTGTAGTTTAATATTATCGTAAAACTCTTTCTTAGTACCCATATCGCTATTAAAAGCCCCAAGTAGTACCGCTGTTTGTGTTAACGAACTATGAGCCATAATGCCCCTGTTAATGCAACAGCCATGCTCACATTCGATATAAACACCTACATCCTTACTACCCGTTGCTTTCATTATTTCTCTTGCGATGTCGTTACACAATTCTTCCTGAAGAGTTCCACGACGGGCACACCATTGTGCAATCCTTGTATATTTTGACAAGCCGATAAGTTTTTGTGCGGCAATGATACCAATGTAGGCAACACCTGTGACAGGCTGATGATGATGACTACACATACTACGCAACTCACTGCGTACAACCAACATACCTTCATATCTGTCCTTGCTATCATTAGGAAACGCTGTACAATCTGGCGCTTTGTCGTATCTGCCAGACATAATTTCATTAAAGTACATTTTAGCTAATCGTTTAGCTGTGCCTTTACTATTGGGATCATTTTCGCGATCAATAAGCAATGCGTCTAGCACACCTTCAAATGCTATAGTGGCATTAGCAATTAATTCATCTCTGTGCCCGACTACATACTCACTAATGTTATCCCCAGCCCAGAAGCGTTTCTTATCGCGCTTCATATTAAAGCGAATAGCATCTGCTAAATTTGCTTCCTTATAATCTTTATCGCTCATGTTAATAGCCGCATCTTCGTACCCTGGATGATATGGAGCCTCATTAACTAGTTGTTCTGCTTTTTCTCTATCTTCTGTTGTAAATGATGTCATTCGTTTTCCTCTGATAATCTGTCAATAATTTCTTGTTGTTCTTGTTCTTTCATTTGATTTATGTCTAACTTTTCAAATCTATAGCCATATCTCATCGATGGCATAAGCGCAATTTTTTCAAACATATCCATTTGGTCAGTTGTAACGCCATAGATATATCCTCTTAGTTCTTCACCTTCTGTTTCTGTGTTAGCAAGTTTAGAACCTCTTTTAGAAGCGCCATGTAGTGTAGAACGCCAAGCATAGTATTCTTCATCGATTGAATCAACAAACCCTTTTAATTTAGGATCATCCTTTTTAGCAACCCATACAATGTATAAGTTGTCAGATTCATATAACAAAGTATGCTCAGTTTCGTTAGAAGTTATACGCTCAAATTGTTCTGTTAGTATCATATATGCTTTTATTATAAAGGTTATTTAGGTTTAAGTCAATTACTATGTAATATTTTTTAACAGATTTGTAGCCGAAAAGAAGTTTTCAGAAAGATCCTTGGCTTGTTTTTCGATATATGGAATTCGAACATCATATGATTCCATATCTTCCATAATCACTCCGCACAAGTCTGGCCGATAAACATTATACGCTTCATAACTTTCAGTCCATATACTAGGATATTTGAAATGATTATAATACATTTCAGTATAACTTAGACGATCCGGAACTAAAGGAATGGCTCCTAGTAATGCGCCTTCATAACAGCTAATGCCAAGTGTTTCTTGTAAGTTAGCCGAGAATACAATCTTAGCTTCGCCTAACAATGTATGATATTCGTGCTTAGTAAGTTCTTGTTCTTGACAAACAACAAATTCATACTGTGGCAAATGATATGCTAAGTCTTTAAAAATATCAACTTGTTTTTCTGGAGCAATTCTATGTGGGAATAAAATTAAGTCACGCTTTTTTAAATTCTTATACGGTGCTAGTTCAGACTCCATATATTCCATTGGCCACCCTGTTTGTGTTACATAAGGATTGGTGCCATCGTCATATATGTCAAACAAATTGCGGGCAAACATATCAATATGAAACTTGGTAGCAAAGTAGTTGTGATCATACGAAAAGAAATAACTCTTTTCAGCGTGTCTGACCCAAGGCTTATCTCCGACTAAGCGTCCAAGAAAGTCTTGTGGGTCATAACTACCAGCATGCCATAAGCCATGTGTGACTACTGGAATATTCAGTAGCTCGCTCATGTACTTTAAGTTTATGATACCAGGATGCCAAGCATCGGTAAACAAGAAGTGATCGCCAGGCTGTACTGATCCGGAGCAAAATAGCCGCCCCATTTGTTCAACTTGACTAGACTTGTATATATTGGTGCCACCAAAATTAAGAAAAGCACCAGGAGTAGTGGCTGTAGGAATATCCTCAGGCCCAGATAGAATTTGAACATTGTGTCCTGCCTTGCGTAAAAGTGTTGGTAAGTGAGTTTTCCACTCGCAAGTATAACGAGTGGAAACACTTTCGAGATCGACTAAAAAAACGGTCAAATTGGTCTACCTAAACGACGTGCATCTTCAACCCACATATTCTTAGCATTTTTGCCTTGAATAAATTTGTTGTACTGTTGCCAAGCATAGCTCTTAAAGTTATACAAGTCTCCTTCGTTGAAACGATATCCGTAATCAACGCAGAAGTCTAGAAACTTACCAAGGTCATCTTGGACTGATAGTGCGCGAGCACTGGGTTTATATTGTTGCTTACCCATTGTGTTTCCTTTAATATTTAATACTTAGGTTAGGGCGAGAAAGTTCATACTTAATGAGACAGCCGTTCTCACCATCTTCAGCTACTTCAATCCAAACAGCCCGTTCTGGATAACGAGCGGCTATTTGATCATACAAGTCATCTGCTATCATTTCACATGACTTAAAATCTAATTCTAAAATATCTTTACTGTAAAGTCCTTCTAACCAGCGTTTAAATTGTATGAACTCCAAATCTCTATTCGAATGCCAAACATCAATCCATACACGAAAGTGAAAGATATGTCTGTGTGGACTAGCTAAAAAGCTAACATCATATTCGCCGGCTGTACACAAGTTAGGATCTGTGGCCGCTGCTGGATAACGATGGATACCTTCTCTACGGAAAGTACACCAAATTTTACGCTCGGCATTTTCTTTAATACGATTAGCTTGTTCTAATAATGCTTGTTGTCGTTGTTGATCCATTTTAATGTTTCCAAAGTTCCATTGCTACAATTTTTCCGATTGTTTCTGCTACATCTGTCCCATCCGGAATAATATGGGTTGAATAATTGTTACGACTGTTTTTATCATCGTACTTGCGGAGTTGTACAATAGTGCCACCTTGTGCTGGCATTACATTAAATGATAGTCCGTTAACATCAATCGATGGGCCGTTACCGTCTAAACAAACTTCAGTAGGATAGCAGTCATCTCTTTCAACAGTCATATAACCAGCACCTAGCCAGTTTAATATAGCAAGTCGCCATTTTCTTGGTAACATATTATTCCTTATTTCCGTAATCAAAAATTGATCCAAATGTAGATGAAGCCATTGCTTCTACTTTTTTCATTGCGCCACTAGCTGTTCTAAATACCCACGAATCTTTCGTGCCACGCTTGCGTTCAAAGTAACCCCATTTTGTGCCAGGTGCGGTGCCGCCCGGCGTAATATTACCATTGATAATATTTTGTCTAGCAGTTTCATATGCTTCTTCGTATAATTCAGATACATGAGCTTGTGAAAGATCATATACTTCATTTTCAACAATAACACCATCCTTAGTCTTAACTCTTAATTGATGTTGTAATTTTTCAAACACTATCGAATCTTTAAATGCTGTATTGCTGATATCACATTCACGCATAGTAGCAACTGAAAGTGGACTAACAGCTTCGGTAGCACGAGTTTTTACTTCTAAATCATACTCGGGTCCGCCGTCAGCACCTTTGCCATTACTAATAGGAAATCCACTAGTCTTCATTTTTTCTTCAAATGCTCTACCAGCTCTTCCGCCCATGTGTGTAGGTAATTGTTCACCACGCCAATCAACTTTAATTTTTTTAACTTTGATTTTGCTCATTTTATCGCTTCATCTTGAGTATACTGATCCCAGTATGTATATTTGTCTTTGGCCATTAAATCATGTAGCTGGTGTGTCCATACTCCAGGATTACTATGACCCCATGTTGTGTCATCTAATTTAAGTGTAGCATTGTAATTAAATTGTTTAATGTAAGGTAATTTACAACTAATCATGGGTATAAATCTATCATACTCACAATAGCCAGATTCAATTACACCTTCTGCGTGTTTAATATCAAAATCTAATGTAACCCAATACCCAGTTTCCAGCAATGGCATAATAACTTCATCCCACGGCCTATATTCTGCTTGTGATATTTCTTTAGGATTGAAACTTTGACTTGTGCCGAAATAGATATGTTTACAATCGGTTTCGATTGCTTTTTCGAGAATTTCTCTTACTGGCGGGGTACCGACTACAAATAATGTTTTCATACCATACGCAATAGTATGCTCGACTTCGTAGCCTGTAAAGTAAACTACATCTTGTCTTTGTTCAGTGTTTAATCCCACTTGATATAACCTCTACTGTAGCCGCTTGGACGGTCCTTACCATCCGCAAACGCCTGATCCCACTCTATGTTACGATTATAACACTTAGTCCAGAACTTGTCAACATCAAGTTGTCCAGATTGAATCCAATATACTGCTTTCTTCATATGCCAAATAAATTCTGGATTACGAGGACTAGGGAATACCATTGTACAGGCTTTCCATAATAAATTGGCAAAGTCTGTCGTTACTTTCTTTTGTGCTCCAAAAATAATTAAGGCTTGGTTAGCTAAAAAGTCTTCATCAAATACAGCAGAGCCAGAACTTAAATCGATAACAATTTCGTATTTCTTTTCTGGGATAGTAGGAACCATAATATCGCCCCATAAGTCTTTATTACTACGACCTACTACAGTAATATCATTTTGTACCTTATCAATCTTAAGTGTGTTATACGCTACCCACGCTAAGAATCCACTACCAAGAATTAGTATGTTACCTTTGCGCTTGTCAATTTCGTGTTGAGCTTGACGAATCAAATTGATACCACAAGCTACAGGTTCTATAATATATTTAGGATCAGCTTGGGGAATAACTACAAATTCATCTTTACGAACATTGTAGTAATCAGCATAAGCAGGTTCGCCGCGAGTAGCCACATAGTCGCCTACTTGAACATCGGAAACATTGCTACCTACTTGGGTAACTCGACCAACACCTTCGTGCCCGCTCATTTCAATAGGCAAAGGTCCAAACCCACCTGTCATCATGTCAATGTCCGAACGACAAACACCAGTCATTACAGCCTTGACTTCGATTTCGTTTTCGGTGTTATTTGGTTTGTCCCACTCTAGCTCACTGAACGAACCTTTACCGTCAGTGGCTAATAATCTTACTTTCATGCTAACTCGTAAATGTCGATGTTTTCGATAGTTTTGTGAATCCATACATCTAATTCTAGTTGTAGATCCCAAAACGCCGGTGTGTCTTTCATTTCTATAGCAGTACTAATCATACGCTTATATGCATCTTCTGGACATAATCCAAGTTCGAAGTAGTAATGGCTACCATCTTCAAATGTCATTAAAATACTACGGTCATCACCAGTTAATGTGCGCCAGTTAGATTCAATAATCCAATGGCAGCCATGTGTATCCACATAACTTAATTCCACTTGATCTTCTACATCATAGATACCGTTAACATCTACACGGCCATAATCTGTTTGTGTAAGTTCAGGTAATGTCCAAAAGCGTTCAGCCGATTCTGTAAGCATATTTGCTTGGTCGTAACTAAATCCAGATAATGATTGGAATAAACTTAACAAATGCGGAAGTAAATCTCTACTGACTCCACCGTATGCTAAACTCTTAGTAGTAAACCATGTACCCGGATTAGGAACACGGTCATTGTTGTTCCAAGTTAAGTTAATGATTTTTGCTTTGTGTGCTAGTTGTGTTAGTGTAGCAATATTTTCACGATACTGATTATTCTTAACCATCATGAAGCGTGTATCAGGATAATCGTCTACAAGATTATACCACGCTACTGCTGACTCTAGTCCTGGCTTCTCGATAAACACAATACGAGTATGATTTGCTATAGCACGAGCAATATCTTCGTGTGTAAAATTAGGAGTACAAATATGAGCAGTATCAAAACAAGCATGATCCTTGAATACTTCTTCCAATTCATAATAATCGGCGTCTTTACTTAAATCAGGATCGACTGTAACAATCTCATGACCAAGTTCAGTTAATACTTGTTTGTATAACTGCCCAATGCCCATTCCTACAATAAGACTTTTCATGCTTCACTTTCAAGTGCGTCAAGTTTAGTTTCATCCAATCCAGAATCATCCATATGGTGTTCTTCTGGTTCCTCTGCTTCAAATAAATTACTAAACATAGTACTAGCATTAACTGTTTTCTTACCAGTAGCGCCACGAGTACCGATAATGCTTTGCCAAAACTTATCATACAAATCAATAATAGCAATAGCTGTTTCACGATCCGGAGCAGCAAATATTGCTTCTACTACATCCTTAAAGTATACAGTATCAAAGCGTTCATCTACAAGCATATTGGGACATTTGCCCGCATCATACTCGCGATTAGCTCGTTGTACTGATTCTAAGTGTGTCCAAACATTATGTCCCATGAGTAATGCGTAAGAGAATGAATCCCAACTTGTTTTACCTTCTTTGCCTACTTTATTTTTGTCGCCTGGTTTATATATGCAAATATCTTTAATCTGTAAGTTATTACTAACAGGACTATCGTCGAAGTGATGAATTAGTTTATCTTGTAATACAGCATCGCTAAATTTGCGTGTATCTGTGGCATACTTTTTATCGTCAACGATAGCACTCATACGATAACACCACTTCTTACGATCTTCGATATCTATTTGATGGTAGACTTGTCCATTAGCGGTTGCTAAGAATGGACTAGCACAATCAAAACTAATAGTGAAAGCAGGATTAACATACTTACGAACAGCCCGTTGAATATCAGTCAACAATAATGCCCATTCTAGTTTACTTGTACCCAAGAAGTGCATCCAATCTTGTTTACCTTCTTGTAGTAATCCATCGAACTTCAGTGCTACTAGTCTACGCAATACTAAGTCAACGTCACACATATTCTGGCCACCCATAGCCCAACCATTAAATGCCTTATTGCCGTAAATGTTTGGATCGCAGAAGTCTTTCATCTGAGCATACCAGTCATCGGCCTGTGCGTGATTTTCACCTTGTAGTACATTTAAGAACTTACAAGCACCTGTGCGGTGTTTGATAAAATATTCGTTATTGTACTTGGTTGCTTCGACGGCCTGCTGATAAGATTCAATACCGGTAGCGGCACGACCAGCTGGACTACGCTCTACCCACGCTGGAATATCAAGTACCATACCATAGTCCATAATACCGTCCATCCAAGCTAATACTTGGCTACGCTTTTTCTGTGCCGCATCTAATTTAGCTTGATATTCTTTTACATGGTCAATCTTAGTATATTTGGTGTTGCCGTTCTTATCATGTTTAGGTGTACCATCTGGCTTTAACGCAGGAACTTGTTCTATGCCTTTAGCTATAGCCTCAGCCATTTTAGCGGCTACTTCCGGGCCGTTAGGATCACGCCATTCACCTTCCCACACACCTTTACCAATTTGGAATCCGCCCGAATCGCCTAGAATGAAAGTGTTAGCACGATCCCTGTTACGAATCATGTCTTCATTCCAGTCTTGTTTGTTAAGATCCAAGTTAGCGTGTCCTGCTGAATACAAACTCCACTTATATGTAAACAAACCTTTTTGACTATTAAGCCAATTAAGCATTTCCATATCTTGGATATTAGTAGGCATACGGGCTTGGTCAACATATTGACTGCCTCGTTGTTTTCCTATGTAAGTACCGTAGAACCCCGACAATGCTGGCAAAAAGATAGCATAGTCGGATTGTTTAGCAGTTAAATTATCTTGCGCCATTATTTAAGACCCATTTGTTTTCTTATTTCAGTCGCTGAAATAGAGTGCGTATCCTCGTCGAATACTTCGTTTTCAATTTTATAACCAACATTACGACCATAGGTAATGTTTGTAATATTAGGAACGAATACAATAATATACTGTCCTTCATACTTTTCCTTTAAATCCGCATGGATGAAGTTTTCTACTTCTTCTTTTTTAAATGGATTAGAATCATTCCAACCTTCGCAATCACGGATCATAATACAAACTTGACCTGTTTTAGCAATAGCACGGTCAAACAATGCTCTATGTCCGGCGTGCCATGGCTGCCAACGCCCTAGCATTTGAACAGTAGGCTTACGCCAATCAAATCCATCTGGATGTGCGGTTGGCTTAGTATGTCTGCCCCATTTAATTTTATTCCAAACTCTTTCATGAAACCAAAATAAACATATTTTAGTTAACACTTCGATAGAAGCGATACTACCAGCAACTACTAGTTCTCCTGTAACAAGAAAACTAACAATAAATGTGTCGATAGTACCAGTAAGGCGCCATGATAGCGCCTTAACTAAACTTCTAATATTAGTGTCAAACATTATTTAGATTGAGCTGGTAGAATATAAGAATAAACAGCAAGTCCGGAATCAACAATAATCTGCATTGCGCCTTCATCACTAATACGCATTACTTTATCGCCATACAAGTCAAGAATGCCAATAACAGCTTTGACTGGCCAACTCCATGCTCGCTTGAGATCACCTTGTACATCTGGTTGGAATACAAAGTTACCAGCGTGTGTTGAATGATCTCCAAAGAAGAACTTCAAATCACCGCCGTCTACTTTAACTTGGAAATTGTTTTCTTCGCTATTAGCTGTAGCTTGCATTTTCAAACGCTGAATAGCCGCTGCGCTTGGTTCAACCTCTAAGTTCCATTTAACACCTTTGAACTTAACAGTCTTAATCTTTTCATTAGCAACTTCGGCTGCCATAAAACGATATGAATTCTTAAAGTCGCCTGCTTTGTTCACAAAGTTTAACTGATCCGGCGCATTGTCGGCTCTGCGATTAATAGCAAGTGTAGCATCTTCTTTGTACTCTTGTAAGTTCAAAAGAATTTTAAGTTTGGCTAAATTTGGCATACCAAATGTACCAATAAATTCTGCTACTGGATTGATTGTTTTACCTTCTACAACAATCGAATTATCTTCAGCTTTGCCAAAGATATTTGTTTCAGTGTCAGTTCCAACTACACGAACTTGTTCAATACTGCCCAAGTCAAAAGTATGTGAAACTAAGTCTAAAAGATGATCACGCATTTAATATTTCCTTTAAGTAATGTTGATAGTATAACAGGTTTATTTAGGTTTTACAACTATTTTGAAACTATTTTCGCCAAAGGTTGTCCACCTTTAATCGAATCTAAAACGCCTGGCTTACGCAACTCTAGCCAAGTACTTGCTTCATACGTATTATAAGAATACGCAATTTCATATCCTATATTAATGGCTAAATTTTTGATAAATGAACCAGGGGTATAGGATCTATGATTTTTTTCAGCTAATCGAACAGCACTAACTCGGTCACAATCATTAAATGTCATAATGAAAGTTCCTCCTGGTTTGAGCTTTTCGAAAACTTCTTTTAAATATTTTTGAATCATTTCAAAAGGACGATAATCCAAATAATCATAGGCCAAGCACAATCCAATTTGATTATTAGGTATTTTACTTAAAATTTCTCGATCAAAATCTTCGACAATAGTATAAGAGCGTAGTCGATTTTGATATTGAGTACTAAAAGTACTTAATGCTGGTAATAATAAATCATGTTTTAAATCCACAATGTATAATGGATCATGCCCTACCATATCTTCAATAAAAGGTCCTGCGCTAGGTCTGATAATTAGTGCGGGCATACGCCAATCAGCATATAGCTTTACTCTACTACGGTATAGGTCCATGCTTATACGATTATTTGTACGGATCTTTAAGACTGTTGCGCTGTCCTCGTATAATTCCCATTCAAGTACATCGGTATAAGATTTATAACTTTCTTGAAATAGTGGTGGTTCAGCATCACTAATATCTTTATCTAACTGAGTTTTTAAATTATTAAAATCGCGTTCAAACATATCAAACGCATCGTTGATATCCTGTTGTCGTTTATTAAGACTAGCGGCTAGATATGTAATTTCATTTAATGACTGATTAGCAATATCTCTGGCAGGTACCGCAGATAATTTATCTAACTGATTTTTTAAGAATACGAGATCACTCAACATAATTAGAACTCAAATAAATTTTGAAATGTATTTTCAGTATTAGTAGCACTAGCTAAGTCCCAATCTAATACACTTAATAAGTTATCAATCTTTTGGTCTACAATAGTAGCTTCCATTAAGGCATCATCAAATGGAAGTTCTTTAAACCAATCAGGCAAACGTTGCTCATCTGTAGGGTAACCAATACTAGTCCAACCCAATGGATTTGGCTTTAACTTACATACAATAGTTTTCATGCCGTCGACTACCGCAATAGAATAATTGTCGCTATTCATACGACGTAGATTGTTCCAGTTTAGTGCCGCACGAACGTGTCCTGGCATATTAGCTTTGCCTGCTTTTTCTTCAGCCGCACCATATTTGGTCAAGTTGTTTACACGTTTAGGTGTACCCTTTTCCCAAGCTGGACGCTCAGCAAACGCATACTTAAATTCTCTAATGCGCTCAACAATTTCTTCACGACCTGTACCAGTTAATACCTTTTCCAAAATCTCACTTAAAAACTCTTGAATTATTTTAGGAGTATCCGAACGCTTTAAGTCTAAGCCCATAGCTTTAATCTTGCCTGGCTTGCCTTCTACATCAAGTCGTTTGCCTTCTAAGTCATAAATTAATACAGCATAACGCTTCTTAGTAATAAACAAACTATTTGACGCAACTAGTTCACGGCCTGCCTTAATAAGTTCCCCAGCTTCACGAGGACAATGAAATGCCTGTTCCATAAATGCTGGAAATGATTCGTTAACTTGATCTGCAATGCTATCATAGAGTTGAATACAAATTTCTTTACTCCACGGCATCTTTCCAGCCGCTACATCATCTTTGATAGCAGGCCAGGCAGTAAAATAACAAGAGTCGGTATCACCATAGATAATCGCTTGTCCTAAATGGTCTTTAACCCCAAAGATACATTCGTTAATATAACTAGCCATGTGTCGAGCAATACTACGACCCGATAGTGTAGTTGACTGTCCAATACGCTTGTCAAAGAAACGACAATGTGGATTTAAAATAGCACCGTATAACGAATTTAAGTTAATCTTCTTAACTAACTGTCGCTTATCCCAGAACGCAATCATCTTAGGATCAGTAGCTTCTTTTTTCTTAGCTTGAAGTTCTTTACGTTCAGCATACCAACGCTCTAACAATCCTGGTACAACACCTTTACGCTCATATGTAACAATAGTGCCATTAGCGGTTAACATCCAAGGTTGGTTAGAATTAAACACCATGTCCCATATCTCTGCCGCACTATGTACAGATGTTTCGCCATCTTGCCAATCAATAGTAATTTCAGTACCACGCTGTTGATCCATGACCGCTGTATATTCTAATGTGGCAAACATACCTTCCCACGCTGCCGCAAATGATTTGCCTTTGCTAACAATTTCATTAATATAACGGTCAGTCATAATAGGACGAAGTTGTCCTACTACAGTTTCCATTCCCATGTTCAACGCACGAATAGCAGATGGATAAAGTGAGTTAATATCCACAGCGCCAATCCACTCGTGAATACCTTTTTTAGGGTACGCAACATAAGCACCTGCGGCTGCCGTGTCTTCTTCGTCTGTTAATCGTTGTTTACGATTAGGTACAACAAGTCCGCGCTCATGTGCTTCGTTAATAATAGCTTGTTCAGTAACAGCTACGGCACCCATTGTAGTTGCTAACAATACAGTATTGGCGTGTGCGAGTTCGTTAGCTAAGTCCAAGAAGCGTAACTTCTTATCTAACTTGTCTAACAACAATGTATCTTGCCTGTTATACACAATAAACTGTTTAAAGTCTTGATTGTATAATTGATCCAATGTGCCTTCGTATTGTGTTTTACTTTCGCCTAGTTCATATTCAGAAATAGCATCCAATGAATAACTGTGTCGTTCTTCATAGGTGTACTTACGATATAATTGCATATAGTCCATGTGTACACGACCTACGATATCATAAGTTGTGCTAGTAGCACCATATCGCTCAAATTCACGCTCTTTAGGGAATTGACCCCACAAGCAGAATCTGCGTGTATCATCTTTAGACAATACTCGCTTGATACGATTTACTGTGTATGGTATATCATAGCCTTCTGAGTTCCAACCTGAAATAACATCTGCGTCATCGATTAAGTCCAGGAATGTTTTTAACATATCCTCTTCTTTTTCAAACACAATACAGTTTTCAAAGTCTTTAGCAATATCATTAGCTGTTTCGATACTCATATGCTTGGGTGGCACAACCAATGTAACTAGTTGCTCCATCCATTGTAAGTAAACAGAAATAGCTGTAATGCCGTTGAATGGATCAGTGGTAGGAGAGAATCCTTTCTCCTTGTGAAAGTCTACTTCAATGTCGAAGAATGCCGCATGGAGTTCTGGAGCATCTTTATTTTTGTAATTTTCTTCTAAACAACGGAAGATAGGATTGATATCAGATTCATAAAGTTGTTTGCCTTTTTGAATGGCTACTTCCTTACGGAACTCTTTGCTGTTGCGACTAGAAAAGCGGGCTACTGGCGTGCCATAGATAGAAGTAAATTTACCTCTAGGATCATTGTAATAAAAGATATAGTCAGCGGGATATTCTTTATAAATTCTTTCCCCGTTGATCCGTTCTACAACATGAATTCGATCGTGTTCTCTATCATACAAGGCATCAACATAGGACATTATTTTTCTCCTTACAGTTTTTGCCGTGCCATCTATTGTAGTTTACATCATTCATACTTTTACTACAATGCTCACAAGTTATTTTTCTTTGAGCTCGTTTTTGTGCTGATATTTTCATTGATAATACTTGACTTTCTGATTTAGGAATACCACGCATAGCATTTCCTTGTTTTAATGCTACTTCCGGCCGACGCATTGGATTTTTGTCACCCATCAAGTCTTCTCTCGGACCACCAATTAAAAAGTGATGGGTGCCGTTAGCTACTCTTGCTTTTGCTTGATTACTTGCTAAAGTTGATAATTCTGCGGGTGTAAGATTTAATCTCTGTTGGGCAATAGAATAACAAGCCCCCCAATCTTTTTGAGCATAGTGTATATTGTAATGCTCTCGAGGAGTTACAAGTTTTAGATTATTAATATCGTTATTTGATTTATCACCATCTATGTGATGTATATCGTATAACTGATCTTTTGGTATTGGCCCGTAGTGGGCCTCCCAAATTTTTCTATAACTCAAATTAATCTCCGTTTATGGCCGGTAAGCCTTGTTTCATGTTCGTTAAGCGAACGACTCTTACTGCTAACTATAATATTTATAGTGTTTTGCCCACTTGAGTTAAAATTTGTTCTAGCAAGCTATGGTCATCTTGTGTACGGCCAAATTCAGCTTTGTGAGCAATCTTGATAGCTTTTTTAAGGATAGCTGGTTTAATTTCTAATTCTTCAGCAATAGCTTTAACTGTGTCATTCAATCCACCTTGTAGTGTTTCGATTTCCATAGTAACAGCCATACCTTCATTGATAATTTGCTCTAGCTTTTTGGTTTGTTCTGCTGTGAATACGCGGTCTGACATTTAGTTCTCCTGTTAATAATGTTACAAGTATACAGGATATTTTGGATGAAGTCAAATGGTATTTGACACTTTTGGCTACACGGTAGCGAATCGCTTTACCAAGGCAGGGTCCGCCTACACCGGCCGTTTTACAACGGTCCTAAGGGTGTTCTTTACATATAAGTATTTACCGAAGTACAGTTTTCAAAATGCCAACGATTCATAGCATTTAACCCGCCTTCTTTATTAATAGCATTAGAGTAGTTGGATATCCCCATATCGCGAACTACACTTTTATTTATCTATAGATAACAGGTGCGTAAGGATTAAGTTTATAATCCTCATCACCGTGTTGTTCTGGAACCAATGGATATTGATTTTCATTCATATTAATATTTATTTAAAATCGTTGTTAGGTAGATAGTAGTCATCGATATTAACTTTTTGAACAATATTAAAATCAGAATCTATACCTTCAAATAACATACGCTGTAGGAACACAGTACGCAAACTAGGCTTTTTTAGCTTGGTATCGAAATAATTTTGATTTTTATCAAAATCAAATATTTCTATTTTAGCTTGTTTTTTATAGTCAATCCATCTTGTAATAGTTCTTGCTTCAACGGAATTAATACTCCAAAGCTGAAAGTCGGCTGAATCATAAAAATGTTGTAAGTATGTATTGGTGAAATCTGCTGTTAAATTATGAATTAAGTTTGGCTCACATAATGCCAACAGTCTAAATTTTACTGCTTGCCATTTAAAACAAAAGTTCCACCACCAAAACCAATCAGAATTTTTTTCTATAGTTATTCCGTAAGTAGCAGCAGATTGGCATACTCCGTCGACTAATAGCATAGTAACTTTGGGATTTTGTATGCGTTGATTCAAATACGAAAATATGATATCTTTAGACAAATTACTATTGTACGAATCTGCTTTTTCTAACATAAAGTTTTTTAACATATCGCTACCAAACAATTGGTCGTTATGTTCACCGGTTACTAATATGATACTTTTGTCAAATAACCAGGGAGTTGTTTCGCTGTTAATTATAGTCAGTTTCCCAGCAATATAGGTTCTAAAGAATTCTTGATTTTCTACTACACCATCGTAACTAGTTAATACTCTAATTCTTTCTTTAACTTCTGCTAGTGGAAAGTTTTCTAAAAAGCTAATTAACATTCTCGTACTATCTATGCCGCCGCTCCACATTATACCTAAAGGTTTTTGTAGTCGAATGCTAAGATCCCAAAGTTCAGCAGCTCGTTTGTTACAACAATCTCTGTAAGATAAAAAATTTGATGTTAATGGTGGTAACTCACTACCTGGATAGACCTTAGTGGAAATAGGTTGTTTAAATTGATTAGTTCTATCAACTAATCCAACAGTAAAATTAATTGCTTTGTATAATAGTTTCCAATCAGCTATGTCTGTTTGTGATTGATTAGGTTCTATAGATATAGGATTAAAATAGTATAGAGATTTCATAATATAGCATTACCCCAAAATTCTATATACATTTGTGCTTTAACTTGATCCATATCTTCTTGAGTTATTGCTTGATTAATTTTATCTTTAAATTTTTCAGCTAATGCCGTAATTCTAAATTTAGCTAAGTTTTCAGTTTCAATCTTTAATTTTAATTCATCAAATACTTCAGCAACTGGCCGTTCACTGATACGAGCATACTCTGCTATCATAGGAGTAAAAATACCTTTATCGCTGTCGCATTGTTTTATTTCTGTTTCAGCTACTGCGCTAAATGCTGGCCATTTTGTAGTGTCAACTCTAGCAAGAGCGTTAGAAGTATGTGAATCCCATACACTAAACAATATATGTCGTCTTTTTATAATTTCGCGATTTTTTAACCAATTTTCATTTACTTGAGATGGATCGACTGGCACTAAATTATAT
>Ga0208618_1000320_pt1 | contig 22798 bp, 18 predicted proteins | sample CryBogCBE18Jul08_FD_184585 | JGI IMG/M metagenome (GOLD analysis project Ga0208618, IMG submission 184585) | Freshwater microbial communities from Crystal Bog, Wisconsin, USA - CBE18Jul08 (SPAdes) | ecosystem: Environmental > Aquatic > Freshwater > Lake | place: Crystal Bog, Wisconsin, USA...
ATGGGTTGGAAATGTCCAGCCGAGATGTTCACTCCCGAGGCGTTTGACTTTAAACAGCACCACGCCTCACTCTTTGCACTTGCTCATTGAAACCGCCCTGTCAATATTTTTTAAATTAAAAATTAATAGCTTGATCTGTCTACTTCTGTTCATAACATCCAGCCATAAACTCCATCATCTCCGTAGCATCTTTATTGAGATAAAACCTAACCATTTTTTCGTTGAACTCTTGGACCCTCGCTGCGGGTACGCTGATGGCATCAATCCCGGCAGACATCAAGATCCCGTTCATCATGAACCGAGAGGTGCGCTTGTTACCATCAAAAAAGAATTGCTGCAGAGCGCCGAATAAGAAAAATGCAAGTGCTTTTTCAAACGGAACATCGACTTGCTCGTTAAGCTCTTGAACCCCTTGCAAGAAGACTCGGTTTAAATCTGGAGCTCCTTTAAGAGTTGGCAAAGGCGTGTAGCGCCCATGCTCGCCCAGGGCAACATCAGGCGAAAAAGATATTTCCTTGCCTTCGCCCCTAAAGTGCCCCCATTCCAAGGCTTCATTTCGTGCCACGAGGCTATGCAAGTCAGTGAAAGTCGCTTTGTCTAATTTGAACTGGTTCGCTTTGACCATCGCCAAGAGATGCTTGGAGCTATCGGCAAGGTTGAGAACCTGTTCTTGATCGGAAATTTTCCGTCCCCCAACAGTTATGCCATCAAGCAAAGTTTTTACTTCAGGATAGGTGAATGGATTTCCTTCAAGGACAGAAGCATCCCAAACAAAAACGGACAGCATTTGGTGAAAACGAAAGCTAACTCGCTCAATTGAATGAGTTGAAATGGAATCAGGAATTTTTGATCGATTCCATTTGAAACCAAGTGCGGAGAAAAGATCCATATTTAAATTTTTTATAATTTTTTACTATGACACAAAGAACTTCGGAATGAAAAATAAGTCACATCCTTGGCTTTGATTGTCCATTTTAGCTTGGCAGGCCTAGCTCGTCACTAGAATTAAGCAACCATATGGATCAGTTTTAGCCAAGCTTGGGCCACCGAGTCTTAGGCGCAAGTGCGCCTGTAAGCAACGCTAGGAATTTGGTAGTTGGGGGGAATTCGCTGGCTTTTAGACTTTTGGGCTTTTGGACTTTGTATTAGAGGCGGCTGTCTTGCTGCTCTATGTATGTCTTTAGCGCCTCTAGTGGCTCACCGAAGATGTTATAAGTAAGTAATTGGCTGTATATTATGGTAGGCGCGACTAGATTCGAACTAGCGACCCCCACCATGTCAAGGTGATGCTCTAACCAACTGAGCTACGCGCCTGGGGAAATCTTATTCTAGCATGAATTAGTACTTAAAGCCATCTATCTAATCCTACTCAGGCGTAAGGTGGCGCAAAATCTTCATCTTCGCCTGGATGAAATCACACTTGGAACTGTTTTCATAATTGCTATTACTTTTTGTAGTTTGGTTGAGTCTGAAATCTCTACAGTAAAAGTCATCCAAGCTATTCCCCTTATGGATTCAGTTTTAACTCCAATCACATTCATCTTTTCTTTAGCAAATACTTCTGAAATATCCCTAAGAAGCCCTTGCCTGTCATGAGCCCTGATATCAACATCTACAGGATAAACACTAGATTGACCAGCATTGCTTACTTGGGTGTTGCCCCACTTGACTTCGATGACTCGGTCTTCATCACGAAGAACTAACTCTTTAAAATTCAAGCAAGAAGTTCTGTGAATGCTGACGCCTTTTCCTCTGGTGATAAATCCACAGATATCGTCCGGTGGAACTGGCCTGCAGCACCTTGCCAACTGAGTCATGAGGGAGTCTACGCCAACTACTAAAATTCCACCTTGAGAGCCGGAGCTCTTGGGTTCTTTAAATTTTGCATTCTTTAAAAAAACCTCATCCTCCGTCGCAACAGCAGCAATTCGGGGGTGCAAAATAACTTCAATATTTCGAAGTGAGAACTCATCCTTGCCAACCACTTCGAAAAGGGTCTCTGCATTTTTAAAACCAAGTTGATCGGCTAAGTCCTCTAAATTTGTACTAGTTTTTCCCTCTCTTTGTAAAAGTCTTTCAACTGCCTCCCTGCCTTTGGAGACATTTTCTTGCGTAGCCAAAGCATTAAACCAAGCCCTGACCTTTGATCTAGCTCTTGGACTTACGAGAAAGCCCAATTCAAGGTTGAGCCAATCCCTTGAAGGCCCCCCCTCTTTTGCTGAAATCACTTCTACAGTTTGACCGTTTTTGAGCGGTGTATTCAAAGGTACCATCACACCATCAACTCGAGCCCCCCTGCAGCGATGGCCCAAGTTGGTATGAAGCGTATATGCAAAATCAACGCCGGTTGCACCGCTAGGCAACTCGACTATCTCAGCGTTGGGGGTTAGAACGTAAATCCAATCACTCAGGGTATCAATCTGAGTAACGGCTGCATCCTCGCCAGTACGAGAAATATCTTGCTCCCATGCCAATAGTTGCCTTAAGACTGCAATTTTTTGGTCATATGAGGAATCGGCACTAACGCCTGTATAGCCTTTTGCCCCCGCCTCCTTGTAGGCCCAGTGGGCAGCAACTCCGTGCTCTGCATGATCATGCATCTCTTGTGTACGAATTTGTATTTCAACAGGTAAGTCTCTTTCATCCGCCACTACAGTGTGAAGAGACTGATATCCGTTGGGTTTAGGTCTAGAGATGTAATCGTCAAATTCGTTTTCAAGCGGCTTGAGTTTAGAATGAACGTAGGCTAAAGCAGCGTAGCACTCATCAGATGTATGAACAATCACCCTCAGCGCTCTAATGTCAAACACCTTATCAAAGCCCAAAGACTTACCGCGCATTTTTTTTGCAATACTATAAATGTGTTTGGGGCGTCCGAATACCTGCGCTCGCACACCAATACCGTTTAACTCAGTTTGAAGTTTGGCCCTGAGTTGCTCAACATAAAGTTCTCGCTCTGTTCGTTTTTGCTCAAGAAGCTTCGCAATTTCTTTATAAGTTTGTGGCTCCAAAAACCTAAAAGCCAAGTCCTCCATCTCCCATTTGATCTGCCAAATACCAAGGCGATTGGCTAAAGGAGCAAAGATATTTAGTGCCTCTTGCGCAATCTCCTTAGGAGCGACTCGCTTTTGAGCGGCGTAGTAACGAAGCGTTTGAACACAAGACGCAAGCCTTAGCATCACAACCCTAAAGTCTCTAGAGAACGCTAGCAACATTCTGCGAACATTCTCAGTTTGTGCAACCCCTTGCAAGGCATTAGAGGCACCAGAATTTGCCGATTTTTGTTTAGCCCTTGTTTGTTTCTCCAGCTTTAAAAGATGGGTAGCCTCGACTGCGAGAGAGGTTAAACTATCGTTGAATACCTTACCAATGATTTCAGCAGGCTTTGACAAATAAGCGCTTGCGTATACCAAATAACTAGCAGCCTGAAGTGACTCAGAGCCTCCGATTTGTTTCACAATTTGCGCGACTTCATCGGCATGAGCAAGTGAATTTTCTCCGCTATCTAAAACTTCAAACTCAAGAAGTCTCTCAGCAAATATTCTCGCCTTCTCTAACACTTGCGGCTCATCTGGGACACTGCTTGTCGCCAAGGCTATGAAATCTGGCAAAGTGTGCTCAGATGAGTTTCCCGTTGAATCTTGGGGGAGCTCATCAGCAGTTAATTTTTTATTTAACAAAATATCCAACTCAATGCCTTGATTTCTAGAATGACTACTTAACAATAAAATTCATTAATATCTTAAGCTCATCACGGTGTACAAGGGTAGGTGCATGCCCTACCCCTGCCACTGAATAAAGGGTTGGTTTTGGTCCCCGACTACACATTGCTTTAGCATCCTCATCTGTCATAAGATCCGAATTCTCACCCTTAATCAACAGTACTTCACAGTTGATTTGATCATAAATAGACCACATCGTTTTTTCGGCAATTGCCGCACTCTCTTGGGTCATTTGTCGAATCGGCTCTGCTATTGCATTGTCATAGTGAAAAATCCATTGATTGGGTCCTTTTTCTTTAAGCATGGGCTCAGAAAGGCTCCTCCATTCATCACTTGTATGGGGTCCAAAACCGTTGAAAATCAGTCTCAAAGCTTGGACACCGAAGTCCAAGCTTTCAAATTGCGCTCCTTGTCCTAAGTACCCTTTCAACCGCTCAATAAATTTCCACTGAACCACAGGACCTACATCATTCAAAACCAAACGACGCACAGAAATTTTCGGCTTGAGTGCATCAACCCCACTAACCAACATTCCAATGATGCCACCCATACTTGTACCAATCCAATCGATTGTTTCGCACTCAGTTTGCTCACCTAGTTCATCAAGCAATGCTTTTAGTCCGTAAGCATATGTTGGAGGTTGATAGGACATTGGATTTGACAACCAATCACTTTTACCTCTTCCCACAACATCAGGGCACACAATCATGACAGACTCACCCACTTTTTGATACTCATTAAGCAAAGTACGAGCCAACACATCAAAATCTCTTCCCTGACGAGTTAATCCGTGCACACAAATGACAATTCTTTTTGCTTTTTGACTTCCCCACCACCAATATGCTATTTTGTGGCCTTCAAGATGAGAGATATCAAGTGGGGGTACATTAAAGTAACTTAAGTTGGGTTGGAGTGAGTTCATAAATGGTCTCAAATTTAAATAAATAGTGACTAACTCTATACTATTTTTACAACTGTTCAATACATTCTAATTTGATGGCCATTCAGTTATTGGTGCACCGTTTAAATGATTTAGATAGATTTATTTTTCAGTATGAATTAGTGCACCAAATATATGCACAAAAACGAGGACTATTCAAGAAGACCATTAAAGAATATAAAGTAAAGTCGTACTCAATAAATTGGGGAGGTTTAATCTTTTCGTAACAAAGCTACAGCCCTAGCCTCTATAGATTGCCCAAGCCCAACAGGACCCATTTTCTCTGCTGTCTTCGCCTTTATATTGACTTGATCAAGTTCTAATCCCAGCACTTTACTTAGGCGCTCAGTCATTTTGGGTATGTGCGCCGCCATTTTAGGAGCCTGAGCAATAATAGTTGAGTCAATATTAATAATGCTCCAACCATTTTCTTTTATAAGCTTGTTTGCGTGTTCTAAAAGGACACTTGAGTCAACCCCTTTAAAACGTGCGTCAGTGTCTGGAAAGTGCCTCCCAATATCGCCTAGTCCCGCAGCCCCAAGAATTGCATCTATTAATGCATGAATTAAAACGTCAGCATCTGAATGCCCCAAAAGGCCTTTGTCAAAAGGAATAGTGACACCGCCAATGACTAGAGGACGTCCCTCAACCAAGGCATGTACGTCCCAACCCTCACCAATTCTAAAGTTGTAAGCTGACATGTTTTAAACTCTCCGTTTTAAACTCTCTTAATAGCCTGGTTTGATTCAAGTGTTTCTTTGTGATCGGTGATTGAGAATTGCATGTGCCAACTCAAAATCATGGGGATACGTTATTTTAAAGTTAGTACTTGCTCCCTCAACCAGTAAAGGATTCAGACCGGTAGCCTCTAGGGCGCTAGCCTCATCTGTGATTGAACCGGGGTTGGTCAATAACGCATTCTTTAGGGCGTTGGTCAATACTCCAAGCTTAAACATTTGAGGAGTTTGAGCGAGCCATTTATTTTCCCTTGAAGCTGTAAAACTGACCCTTCCCTCAATTGATTCTTTTAAGGTATCTGCTAGAGGGATAGCTAACAATCCACCGACGGGGTCGAGCAAACATTTTTGAATCAACGATTCAACTAATTCAGGGGTAATTAGGCAACGAGCAGCGTCATGTACCAATACCCAGCCATCCTCCCCGAATCCCTTATCTCTGAGGAATTTAAGGCCAGCCAATACACTGTGCGCTCTGCTCTCACCCCCCTCAAACAAAACCCTGATCTTGGGTTCATTTGACAATGCATAGTTAGTTAATATTTCTTCAATAAACTCATCCCTTGGACTGACGACTAGGCAGATATTTTGGATTTTATTAACCTGCAAAAGTGATTCAAGGGTGTGAACAACCATGGGCTTATTTGCAACATTAGCATATTGCTTGGGTTTAGCCATACCCGAACGGGCACCAGCTCCTGCACAAGGGATGACTAGGTTAATTAAGGGAGAATTCAAATCCATTTCGGCCTTTTTCATTAAGACAATCTAGAATGACAGCTTTTGCGCTGAACTGTACAGCCTCAAATACGCTATTTCGTTCAATCCATTGATGTTTATTCCCAAATTATTGCCAGGCAAGCGCCTGAGTTTACAAAGACCTTTTAGCTCATCAGACGCTTTGATGCTTGCACGTTTGAGTGCGCAAGAAGTTAGCCAAAAGAACAAAATCGCAATCATTACCTCAGATGCCAGCGATGCACAGCGCCTAATTGATGAAATGGCTTTCTTTGATCCAGATCTTAGAAGCGTAATTTTTCCTGACTGGGAAACCCTTCCCTATGATAGCTTCTCTCCTCACCAAGATCTTATTAGCGAGAGGCTTGCCACTTTGTGGCAAATCTCTCAAGGCGAAGCCGATATTGTATTGATCCCAGCCACGACTGCTCTTTACAAAATAGCGCCCCCCTCTTTTCTTGCAGGCTACACGTTCCATTTTAAAGTTAAACAAAAGCTAGAAGAGTCAAAACTGCGCTCTCAGTTGACACTTGCAGGTTATGCACACGTCTCCCAAGTCATCAGCCCAGGAGAGTACTGTGTAAGAGGAGGATTGATAGACCTGTTTCCAATGGGCTCCAGATTTCCTTTTCGCATTGACCTCTTTGACAACGAAATTGATTCGATCAGAACATTTGACCCAGATTCACAAAGAAGCTTATATCCAGTCCCCGAGGTTCGCCTGCTACCTGGGCGGGAGTTTCCCATGGATGAGGACTCTCGCTCTAAGTTCAGAAATAGGTGGAGAGAACTCCTTGAAGGTGATCCAACACGCAGTCGCATCTATAAAGATATTGGCAACGGAGTTGCTACTGCAGGTATTGAGTATTTTCTTCCACTCTTTTTTGAAGAGACAGCCACTGTATTCGATTATTTAGGTACAAATGCAACTGTAGTTTTGCACGGAGAATTAGAGCCAATTTTTCAAAGGTTTTGGCAAGACACACAAGACCGTTACAAACTTGCTCAAGGCGATCCAGATCGTCCAGCATTAGCTCCGGCAAATCTTTTTCTAAGCAGCGAACAGTTCTTTAGTTACTGCAATCAGTACACACAATTGGTTTTAAAACCCAAAGCGTCCCCACTTCAATCCAGTGATGATTTAATTGGTTCTAAGGGAGGAAAAGATTCTGCCTCCCCAGAAGTGTCAAATACTTTCTCCAGACCCTTACCCGATTTAAGCGTTCACAGGGGAGCGCAGGACCCTTTAAGTCAATTAAAAACGCATCTTTTTAAAACACCTAATAAAGTTCTCGTCGTTGCAGAGAGCGAGGGAAGACGGGCTAGCTTGTTGGATTTTCTAAGAGCAAGTAATGTTTCACCACCTAGTTTTGAGAGCTTAAAAGAGTTCTTAGATAGTCCAGAAAAATTAGGAATTATTGCTGCAACCCTGCACTACGGCTTTCATGCCTATGATTTAGAGATCGACTTTGTCACAGAGTCTGAGCTCTTTGATGCGGGCCCAACAACCAGACGCAAAAGAAAGCAAGAGCAAACAAGTGACGTAGAGTCATTAATCAAAGATCTATCTGAATTACAGGTTGGAGACCCTGTAGTTCACAGTGTTCACGGCATAGGGAGGTACAGAGGTCTGGTGCACATGGATCTGCAAGGCGTTACTTTACAAGGTGTTGATGTTGATGAAGCCTCAGATACTTCATCAAAATCTAAGGCGCAGGAGTATCTTCACCTTGAATATGCAGATAAAGCGATACTTTATGTACCCGTAAGTCAGTTGCACCTCATCAGTCGATACAGCGGCGTAAGCGCATCGGAAGCGCCTTTGCACAGACTCGGTTCTGGCCAGTGGGATAAGGCGAAGAGAAAGGCTGCCGAGCAGGTAAGGGACGCAGCTGCTGAGCTTTTGAACACTTACGCCAGAAGAGCCTTGAGGCAAGGACATCCCTTTAAATACTCAGCAAACGATTATGAAACTTTTGCTAATGATTTTGGATTTGAAGAAACGCCCGACCAAAAAGCTGCAATCCATGCAGTGATTCAAGACATGATCAGCCCCAGACCAATGGATCGACTTGTTTGTGGTGATGTAGGATTTGGTAAAACTGAAGTTGCATTGAGAGCTGCTTTTGTTGCGGTTATGGGTGGCAAGCAAGTCGCACTTCTTGCACCAACCACACTCCTCACTGAGCAGCACTTTCAAACACTATGTGATCGATTCGCCAAATGGCCCATCAAAATTGCTGAGATGAGTAGGTTCAGATCTGCCAAAGAAATCAAAACCGCAATGGCTGGTATTGAGGACGGCTCTGTAGATATTGTTGTGGGTACACACAAACTTATCAGTGGCTCTTTAAAATTCAAAGACCTTGGACTTCTTATCATCGACGAGGAGCACAGATTTGGAGTCAGGCATAAGGAGTTGATTAAATCTTTAAAATCAGAGGTAGATGTTCTCACTTTGACTGCTACTCCAATCCCAAGAACTCTGGGTATGGCACTCGAGGGGCTCAGGGACCTCAGTGTCATTGCGACCGCGCCCCAAAGACGACTTGCGATTAAGACATTTGTAAGAAGTGAAGGTAACGGCGTCATAAGAGAGGCAGTACTAAGAGAACTTAAAAGGGGTGGACAGTGCTACTTCTTGCATAACGAAGTAGAGACGATTGAAAACAGAAGACTAAGACTTCAAGAGTTAATTCCTGAGGCACGAATTGCTGTTGCACATGGTCAGATGCCAGAGCGTGAATTAGAGCGAGTGATGCGCGAATTCATCAACCAGCGACACAACATTTTGCTTTGCTCTACCATCATAGAGACGGGAATTGATGTACCAAGCGCAAACACAATCATCATGAGTCGTGCAGATAAATTTGGCCTGGCTCAACTGCATCAACTCAGGGGCAGAGTTGGAAGAAGCCATCACCAAGCCTATGCTTATCTACTTGTACCCGATGTAGAGAGTCTAACCAAACAGGCCTCCCAAAGACTTGAGGCTATTCAGCAAATGGAGGAACTTGGTTCAGGTTTTTATCTGGCAATGCATGACTTGGAGATTCGTGGTGCTGGAGAGGTCTTGGGTGAGAACCAAAGCGGAAACATGTTGGAGATTGGCTTTCAACTCTACAACGAAATGTTGTCAGAGGCTGTGCGGGCTCTTAAAAATGGTGAAGAGCCTGATCTATTAAGCCCCCTTCAAGTGACAACGGAGATTAATTTGCACTCCCCCGCCTTGCTTCCAGATAGTTACTGCGGAGATGTGCATCTGCGACTCTCCTTTTACAAAAAATTAGCAACGGCAAAGTCCGTTGATCAACTCGACTCCCTTATGGAGGAGATTGTGGACCGTTTCGGCAAACTTCCCCCCCAAGTGCAAACTCTGATCGATGTCCACCGACTGCGTATTCTTGCAAAACCTTACGGCGTTGCCAAAGTGGACGCAGCTCCCGCAGTAACAACGATCAGCTTTAGACCGAATCCTCCAATTGATGGTATGAAAATAATTGATATGGTTCAAAAAAACAGACACATCAAACTTGCGGGCAACGACAAATTGCGCATTGAGCGGGAGTTACCCGAGGTTAAAGACCGAGCACAATTGGTGAGAGATGTTCTCAAAAATTTAGGTCACCCGTTGGCAAGTGTTGTCAATCCATAGTCCCTTAGTTAGCTTATAGCTACTATAGTTAGCCGTAGTTGGGCCTGTAGGTGGTCCATATTTAGTAAATTGTTAATTAGAATCCTCGAAACTACAATTTCTATTTCAATATACACAAATCAATTTCTTGAGCAATTATGAGTCTTAACGGTCTGATTTTAAAGAAGCGAACTGCCCCCTTGAATCTTTACGATTTCAAGTTGATAGCGTTTGATATGGACTCAACCCTGATCAACATCGAGTGTATTGATGAGATTGCAAGCGTTGCTGGACTTAAAGATGAGGTCTCCTACATTACAGAATTAACGATGCGAGGGGAGATTAAAGATTTCAAGGAAAGTTTAAGAAGACGTGTAGAACTGCTCAAAGGGACCCACGACAGTGCACTTGAGGAGGTTTACAACAACAAATTACAACTAAATCCAGGCGCTGAGAAACTGCTCACCACATGCCGCAGTGCTGGACTCAAGAGCTTACTCGTCAGTGGCGGTTTTACTTATTTTGCTGAAAGGGTAAAAGCCTTGCTGAGCATTGATTTTTCTCGCTCCAATGAACTTGAAATCAAAGATGGTTATCTAACAGGAGGCCTCATCAAACAAGCTTGGGGAGATATATGCGATGGAGAAGAGAAAAAGAGAATGTTGATCCAAACATGTTCAGATAACAACATAGAACTTCATCAAGCTATAGCCGTAGGCGATGGATCTAACGATATCCCAATGATGCTTGAGTGCACAAACGCGGGAGGATTATCTGTCGCATACCACGCCAAGCCCATCGTCAAAGAACATGCACTATTATGTATTGAGGAGGGTGGACTAGATAGAATGTTGGAAGTCTTTAGTTACTAGGCTTGCGAGAAGTCAATCTGCACTTTCATAGATTGCGTTCTGTCACCGGCAAGCTTAAAAGCTTCCAAATAATTATTCAATGGAACTGTGTGGCTAATGAGAGGTGTGAGATCCACTCGTTTTTGGTTCATTAAACTCACAGCCTGTGCAAATTCCTCGTGAAATCTGAATGATCCTCTAAAGTCAAACTCTTTGGCCACAAGAATATTTAGTGGAATAGTCACCTCCCCGCCTGTACCCACCTGAATAAACAAACCCCGCGGCTTTAAGACTTCAAAACCTGCAACGATGGCTTGTTGATTGCCACTTGCCTCAAACATAACATCAAATACCCCCTTGTTAGCTTTGAAGGGTTCTAAAGCTTTAGGCGAAGTTGAAGTATTGAAAACCTGATCAGCCCCCACCAATTTAGCTCTTTGCAGTGTTTGATCTGTAATATCAGTAACCACAACCTCAAGTGCTCCCGCTAATTTAGCGGCAACAACAGTTAAAGCACCGATTGGACCGCAACCTGTAACTAAAACTCTCTTCCCCATCAAACCACCCGCTCGTGCCACTGCATGAAGGGCAACTGAGAATGGTTCAGCCATAGCGGCCTGAGAATTACTGACATGTTCGGCGACAGGATGAGCCTGTGTTGAATCAATGACCATCTCTTGTCTAAATGCACCCTGTATATGCGGCCAAGGCATAGCGCTTCCATAAAATCGCATATTTAGGCAATGGTTATGCAAACCCTTTTGACAAAATTCACACTGCAAACAAGGACGGCTTGGACTAATTGAAACTCTTGTTCCAACTGTTAGATCTTTTACTGCTGCCCCGATCTGAGTAATGACACCCGAAACTTCGTGTCCCAGCACCATGGGTTGGCGAACTCTAACAGTTCCGAAACCACCATGCTGAAAATAATGCATATCGGAGCCACAAATACCGCCTGCCTTGACCTGCACCTTAACTTGCCGGGAACTAAGGGTCTCGGTTGCGTACTCCTCTAACCTTAGATCTTTTGCGCCGTGAATGACTAGTGCGAGTGACATGTTAATCCTATTTTTACTGAAAGAAAATTAATTAAAGTGACGCAGTTACGCCGCCGTCAACGTACAAAATGTGTCCATTGACAAACTCAGACGCTGCACTGGAGAGGAAAACTGCAGCACCTATTAAATCCTCTACGTTACCCCAGCGTTTAGCAGGTGTTCGTGATATCAACCAGTTACTAAATTTCTCATCGTTGACAAGAGCCTCTGTTAACTCAGTTTTAAAGTAACCGGGTCCTATCCCGTTGGCCTGGATCCCGTACTTCCCCCAATCAATAGCCATGGCTTTTGTTAGCATCTTAAGCGCGCCCTTTGATGCTGTGTAGGGTGCCGTACCAGGTCTGCCCAATTCGCTCATTACTGAACAGGTGTTGATAATTTTTCCTGCACCTCGTTTGATCATATGTCTAGCAACAACTCTGGAAACAAAGAAAGCGCTATCAACGTTAGTGCGCATAATATTGTTCCACTGCTCAAGTGGGAAGTCTTGCAACTCTGACCTAAAGGTCATACCCGCGTTGTTGATCAAAATATCGATTGCTCCTACCTTGGACTCAATTTCCTCAATTGCCGCCTCTGTTGCACCCGCTGAGGTGACGTCAAATACAGATTTCAAAATTCGCTCACCCTGTGCTACGCTGTCTGAGCTCGTCACATCGATGCCCTGTTTCGCACAATCCTCAGTTAGTCGCTTGCGGGCTAGCTCTAAACGCTCTGGGCTTCGACCGTTCAAAATAACTCTCGCCCCCGCCCCCAATAATCCCTTGGCTAATGCAAAACCAATACCGCTACTAGAACCGGTTATTAAAGCAGTGCGTCCGCTAAGGTTAAAGAGCTCAATACTAGGTAGGTGAGAGTTAGGAATAGGAGTAGGTGTAGGTGTAGTCATGATTTCTATATTTTTGTTTTATTGATAGCTGTAGTTTATTGCTTTAACTTAAATTCAGCATCCCCCATGCGCCATAGCGCAAATGACCAAAGATCAGCTAATTCAACTTCACGTTGAGAGACGTTGGAGCCCATACCGTGACCAGCATCAAAATCTATGCGCAACAATACAGGATTTTTACTGGAAGTTGCGGCTTGTGTTCTAGCGGTCATTTTTAACATATGCCAAGGAGCAACTCTTGGGTCGTTAGCGCCGGTGTAATAAATGACCGAGGGATAGGCTACTCCGTCTCTAATATGGTGATAAGCACCCATAGCGTATAGACTATGAAATCCGGCTTCATTCTCAACTGAACCGAGTTCTAAAACATTGGGAGGCCCGTTTGGTTCAGTTTCAAAGCGTAGGGTATCTGATAAACCAACTCCGTCTAAGATGACTGAGAACAACTCAGGGCGCAAAGTCATTGCGCCCCCAACAGTTATGCCTCCCGCACTTCTGCCACTGGCAGCTAAATACTGAGGGGCAGTGTAATGCTGGTCAACCAGGTACTGGGCACAACTAATGAAATCAAAAATAGTATTCAACTTTGTAGCCATCTTTCCCGCGTTATGCCAATCGTCTCCCAACTCTCCCCCTCCCCGGATATGGCTGATTGCGAGCACTCCTCCTCGCTCTAACCATGCTAGTCTTGTTGCATTAAAGGTCGGCTCAAGGGAAATACCGTAACTTCCGTATCCATCTAAAACAGTTGGATGGGTGCCGTCAAGTACGATACCCTTTTTGTAAATGATAGACAAAGGTATCAACGTACCGTCGTAACCAGTTGCATATACCTCCTTAGATTCAAAGGAGGAGGTATCAACCTTGGACTCCGGTCTTAAATCCGTTGCAGTAGTCTTATCAGCTACAAAGTCGTAGGAGAAGACCCTTGGTGTTTGAACCCAACTTTGTAGGGTGAAGATAACTCCAGACTCTTTTGGATCTGTTGTGAGCCCGGATACTGCCCCGTCAAAAGGCAACTTAATGGATTTTCTACTCTTACCATCAAAGGATACAAGAGTTAGATTTGAAGTTGCACCGTTGAGCGTACGCACATAAATCCCCTCCTTTGCAATGGAGAAGTTTTTGATCACACCCTTTGATTGTGCAACGACAACGCCTGCGTGGTTGATATCAGGATGCGCCGCAGAGGTGACAAGCAATTGGAATTTAGGCGCATTTTTTTGGCTCAAAAAATAAAGCTTATCACCCCGAAGTTCAACCTGAGTCACACCGTCTGAGACATCTGCCCATTTCTTCCAAGGGGTGTTTGAGTTTTTAACGGAGCTAAGAGGAGCACTGAAAAAAGTTGATGGGTTAGCATCCATATTATGGTTTGCAACACCCACAGCGTACTTTGATGAACCATCAGCTAATAAATACGTTGCTTGCCCTTCAGGCACATCGGTCCTTTTTGATACCCCCTTGCCAAAGACAACGCTGTCCCCGTCGCCATTGGTATGCTGCCCAATCACATGCAGGTAGGACCGAGCGTTATACATCATCTCCTTTGGTGGGGTATCTGGGGTGATTTTGGCGTATCTTAGATAGAAGAAAGATTTGTTATCTGCGAGCCAAGCAATTTGGTTACCCTCAGTTCTATCAATTTGCTCCTCAAGCTTTTTGTTAGTGGCGACTTCTAAGATGTAGGTCGTGCTGTTTTCTGAACCACCCGCAGAAATACCGTAGGCAACGTATCTACCGTCACCTGAGGGGTGAAAGAAGTCAAGCGAATAATGAGTCTTAGTGCCCTCTCCTAAAAGTGCTGGATCAATTAGAAGTTTCTCAGCGCCCGTTAGCCCATCACGGTAAAACAACTTAGGTTGCTGAGCTCCAGGCTCTCGAAGGAGATAAAAAAATCTGTTACCCGTCCTAACAAAACCACCTCTCACCAAATCTGCGTTTGAGAGCTCGTGAATTCGTTTCAACAATGACTCTCTACCGGAAATTGAATCTAATTTTGCACGAGTAAATCCCGCTTGTTGCTTCATCCAAGATTGCACTTCTGGATTACTAAGCTCCTCGAGGTACCTGTAGTTATCGCTCACCTCGGTGCCAAAGTATTGCTGAACTACAGGTCTAATCGGAGCAACTGGCTGAGTCGCCTGTGCATAGACCTGACTTAAAAGAATAGAAGGAATTGAGATGATGAATGTTTGTAGAGTCAATTTTTTAAAAAAATGCATTTGACGATCCTAAAATTTAAATACTTTTATTAATTGCGGAGTTTAACAAGATTTGTATTGCCTAGGGTTTGCGCTGAAAGGGTCTGAATTTATCAACTTTTTTAACTCATAATTTTCTAATTATTGGGGCATAACTGGGTAATCACCGTCTGTCTGGTTTTGAATTTGATATTATGATTAAAGGGTATCAAAAATAACCATTTGCCTCCCATGAACAATCTTTACGACTCTAAAAAAATAACCCATTACGCCTCAAGTCTACTTAGCTGTGCTGGTCTGGACACTGAAATTTCCAAAGTAGTAGCTGAAACATTAGTAGAGGGCGATCTGTTAGGCCATGACACCCACGGACTAGGCCTTTTAGCAAGTTATATCAAGGAAATAGAGAGTGGGGGCATGAAAAAGACAGGGAGCCCAGTTGTCATTTCTGACAAACCAGGGGTCATAGTATGGGACGGCCAACGTTTACCAGGTCCTTGGCTAATGGACCAAGCTTACAAAACACTTGCCCCTAGAGCAAGATCTCTTGGGGTTGCTAGCCTTGCCATCAAAAGAAGTCATCACATAGCGTGTCTTGCTGTGTACCTGATGCGAGCTCTTCAAGATGGATATTTAATGGTCTTGGCCTCCTCAGATGCCAACAGCGCAAGTGTGGCTCCATTTGGTGGGACCCAAGCTGTATTTACACCCAACCCTATTGCGATTGGCTTTCCCATCGAGGACAGTGGAGTAATGATTGACATCTCCGCTTCTATCACGACCAATGGAATGACCAATAGAAAGCACAAGGCAGGAGAAAAGTTTGAGCACAATTGGTTGATGACGTCCAAGGGGGAGCCAACTAATGATCCGTCTGTGATGTTTGCGCAACCACCTGGAACGCTTTTGGGTGTTGGAGGACAAGACCATGGTCATAAAGGCTACGGACTTTCCTTGATGGTTGAAGCTTTGACGGCTGGACTTGCTGGACGTGGACGCGTGGATCCCAAAGAAGGTTGGGGTGCAACGGTTCACATCACACTATATGATATTCGTGCATTCTCTGGCGAGGCTGAATTCAAGAGACAAATGGACCACGTTGCACAACTTTGTAAAAACAATATCCCCTTAAATCCACAAAAGCCTGTTCGGCTTCCAGGGCAAGCTGGGTTTACTAAAAGACAAGCTCAATTAAAGTCAGGTGTATTGCTTCATCCATCCATTGAACCTTCACTTAAAGAGGCGCAGGAGAAATACGGCTACAAATTATCTGATTGCTTGATTGATTAATTACTCGAGTTTATTTAGTATGGGTTAACAATTGATACCTCTAGCTAATGGAGGTTTTATTAATCATTTTTCTTCACAAATACTATCTAAGTGCCAGGTAAATTGCCTGTGCAAGCTCCTCTGAAATCCCGTCTACACTCATCAAATCTTGGGCACTCGCTTCGGCAACCCCCCTTACACCTCCAAAACGTTGCAAGAGCTTGGCTCTTTTCTTAGGGCCAATTCCTGGAATATCCTCTATTTTGCTAGCTCCTACGCGAACCTTGGCTCTTTTTGCACGCATACCTGTAATAGCGAAGCGGTGAGCCTCATCCCGTATCTGAGCAACCAACATCAAAGCAGCAGAGTCTTTACCTAGATATACCTTTTCCCGCCCATCTGCGAAGACCAAGTCCTCAAGGCCTACTTTTCGACCCTCGCCTTTTTCAACACCCACAATCCGCGATAAATCTAGATCAAGGGACTCAAATACTTCGCGAGCCATTGAGACCTGCCCCTTACCTCCATCGATCAACACCAGGTCTGGGAATTTTGCTTCACCAGTTCTGACCAACTCTGAGAGTTTGGAGTATCTTCTGCTTAAAACCTGTTTCATCGCCGCGTAATCATCTCCTCCCGTAATACCTTCAATGTTGTAACGTCTGTATTCACTGGGTTGCATTTTGTGGTGATGAAATACAACGCAAGATGCCTGCGTTGCCTCTCCACTTGTGTGTGAAATGTCAAAACACTCTATACGAAATTGATCAAGGTCTTCTGGAGCCATATCTATAGCCTCAACCAAGGCGCGAGTTCGGGCTTGTTGTGAGCCTTCCTCTGCCAATAACCTGGTGAGTTGTAGATTTGCGTTCTCAAGCGCCATCTCAAGCCAGGTCTTTCTTTGCTCTCTTGGCTGATGAATCGTATTAATTCGAACACCGGTTTGCTCTGACAAAACTCTAACCAACTCTTTATCAATAGAGTAATTGAGTATCAAAGTGGGAGGTGGCGGAATCTCCAAATAATGTTGAGCGACAAAGGCTTCAAGTATCTCGCTGTGCCTTGCCTGGTCAACATGAGTGGGGAAATAAGGGCGATCTCCCAAATGCCTACCCCCTCTTACCATTGCCAAATTAACACATGCGCGTCCACCTTGGATAACTACAGCCAAAATATCGACATCACGGTCGTCCACTGTATCGACAGCCTGTTGGTGTAAGACTTTGGACAACGCACTCAACTGATTTCGAAGCTCGGCCGCCATCTCAAACTCTAGCTTATCAGAATGCGCCATCATCCTTGCCTCAAGCGACTTCATGACACCTTGAGTTTCACCGTGCAATAATTTAGCAGCATGATTCACATTTTGTTGGTAATCTTCGACAGATATTTTTCCAACACAAGGACCTGAGCAACGTTTGATTTGGTGCATCAAGCAGGGGCGAGTGCGGTTTCTAAAAACCGTGTCCTCGCACGTTCTTAGTCTAAATATTTTTTGTAATAACTCAATTGCCTCTCGAACAGCCCAAACACTCGGGTAAGGACCAAAATAATCATGATTCTTATCTACAGCGCCCCTATAGTAAACCATTCTAGGAATAAGTTTTGGATTTGGGTGGCCTAGCGAGTCTTTAGCTTGACCCTCCTCAACGGCTTTGTACCGAGTCATCTTTAAGTAGGGATAACTTTTATCATCCCTAAATAAAATGTTATATCTTGGTTTTTGCGTTTTAATTAAGTTATTTTCTAGCAGCAACGCCTCCGCCTCGGACCGAACAACAGTCGTCTCAAGGCGAATAATTTTGCTAACCATATGCCCAATTCGAGTGCCGTCATGTGAGCGGTTAAAGTAACTTGAAACACGCTTTTTCAAGTTGATGGCTTTGCCCACATAAAGCAATTGCCCGTCTACATCAAAATATCGGTAAACGCCCGGTAAGCCTGGCAAGGAGGCAACGTTGGCAAGTAACTCTGGTGAATGAGCAGGTGCATTTCCCACGCCCTTTTCTGCTGCTTGGTTAAGCTCGGCACCAATGCCAATTCCAACCCCACCTCCAACCCCACCACCACTGATAACCGATGCTAGGCCAGCCTTGTCTATTTGCAGATCCAAATCCTTAGCGGGCGCAGCTGAGTTTTCAGAAGGTTGGGTCATCGACAGATCAGAAATTGGCAGGTCAGGAACGGGCGGATCAGAATTCTTAGGCATATATCTACAAAATTCCAGTGAAATATATTTTACAAATATCGTCTATTCTATTGTGGGTCAAGCTACTTATATTAAATTGAATTCAAGGTGGGATAATCCTTAATCATTCGCTGTGGGCATTTGTCGTTCTTAAAACATCTCACTTTTGCAAATCTTAAAAACTTTAATTTGTTCCTAATGAAATCTCTTACATGGAGCATATTTTGTAGAGTCATCGACAATTACGGCGATGCGGGGGTATGCTTGAGACTTGCCAAAGAACTAGCATCCAAAAATCAGCGCATCCGACTTTGGATTGATGAACCCAATATCCTTAACTGGATGGCGCCCAATTTAGACCCAAATATCAGTGTGCATCCTTGGCCAGTCCTACCAACTAAGGAGGCATATCTTGTCGATGTCGTGTTGGAGGCGTTTGGTTGTGAAATCCCTGCATTTATTCAAGAAGAAATTTCTAATTCAGTCTACACAGTTCAAGATAGTAACAATCAGTACCAACGCCAACGAATCCAGTGGATCAATTTGGAGTATCTTAGCGGCGAAGCGTATGCAAAAAAAAATCACGGACTAATGTCTCCAATTCTCTCAGGTATTGGAAGCGGAGCGACCAAATGGTTTTTTTATCCAGGATTTGAAGAAGGTACGGGCGGTCTTTTGCTTGAGGATATGACGCGACGAAGGATTCATGAATCCGAAAACACTCTACCCAAGAGTGTTGCCACGCTCACCATAGGGATTTTTTGCTATCACGATGCCCCTTTGAAATACCTTATCAGTGAACTAATCCGACAATTCAATAATCAAGCATCAACAGACCTTACTAAATTTACATTAAATGTTGCGCCAGGACAGGCACAATTAAAATTAAAAAACGAAATTGCTCCATTGCTTTTAGATAGCTTACTCAAAGATGAGAAATCAGACTTTTCCTTTAATTATTTAAAGTACATGAGTCAAGAAGATTTTGATGATTATCTTTGGGCCAATGACATTAATTTCGTTAGAGGTGAAGACTCACTTATTAGAGCGATTTGGACAGGTAAGCCCTGGGTTTGGCAAATTTATCCGCAAGAAAACCATTTGCATCTAAAAAAGTTAAACGCCTTACTGGAACTACTGGTTGCGCCTGCATTTGTCAAAAAAATTCATAAAGACTGGAATACTGCTGCAGTTGAGGCTGCGAATATTCAGAATTTTGAATTCAAATTGCCTGATGTATCCGATACAGAAAAATGGTCGAATTGGCATAATTGGTGTCGCACAATCCGCATTAAATTGCTACAACAGAGCGATTTGAGTACCCAGTTAGTCTCATTTGTGAACGACAAACGCCAGAAAACTGTAGAATACTAGGTTGTCTCAATTAGGCTCGCATGGGCTGTTACTGCTTTGACACGACCTTTTAGGTTTGCAACCTTAAACTCAGTCGATTCAAAAGCATTGATTGGGAATACCATTTAACTTTGAATGAACCCAGATTTTTATGAAAATAGCTCAAGAAATTCGCGCAGGAAACGTAATTAAATACGGTAAAGATCCCATGGTGGTTCTTAAAACCGAATACTCTCGCGGTGGACGCAATTCAGCCACTGTGCGCATGAAACTTAAAAGTCTTTTAAACAACTTTGGCACAGAGGTTGTTTTTAAAGCTGATGACAAAATGGATCAAATCATTTTGGATAAGAAAGAATGTAGTTATTCTTACTTTGCTGATCCAATGTATGTATGGATGGATGCAGATTACAACCAATACGAGGTTGAGAGTGACAATATGGGAGACTCCCTCAATTACCTTCAAGAAGGCATGAGCGCTGAGGTTGTTTTTTATGAAGGTAAGGCCATCTCTGTTGAGTTACCTACCAGCGTAGAGCGTGAAATCACTTGGACTGAGCCCGCAGTTAAAGGTGACACATCGGGTAAAGTACTGAAGCCTGCAAAAATTGCAACCGGTTTCGAAGTGCCTGTTCCATTGTTCGTAGATCAAAATGACATCGTTGAAATTGATACTAGAACTGGCGAATACAGACGTAGAGTCTAGACTCTGGACTATCAAAACCTAAACGAAGTTTGATCACAAGCTCCTGGAGTTAAATTCAGGAGCTTGTTTCTTTTAATCCTTAAACTTTCAATGCAACCAAAGGTCTTCAAGTATGGACGGAATGATTGATAACAAAGATCCCCGCATCGCAGATGCATGGAGCGATCTACGTGCCAATATCGACGGCAAAGGACAACTTCTTCCGGTCTCCAATCGTCTCGCCTTCGCAGACGCTGAGTTTTTGTTAAGACGCGAGACCAGAGGTATTCGTTTTCAGTTAGAACTACTTAAACCAGATTTAGCTCAACAAGAATTAGGAATTAATCATACCGTCGTGGTTTTTGGTGGTGCTAGGTTTAAAAGTGAAGAACAAGCTCACGCAGCTCTCGAGCTTGCAAAGGCAACAAATGATAGTGTGCAGATTAAAAAAGCTGAGGTCTTAGTCAAAAATGCAGGTTATTATGAAAAAGCTCGTGCATTTGCTCAGCTCGTAACGCATGACTGCAAAAATTTAGGAGCAGAAGAAAAGTTTTTCATCTGCACCGGTGGGGGCCCAGGGATTATGGAGGCAGCCAACAGAGGCGCTCAAGAGGCGGGAGGCATGAGTGTGGGACTAAATATCGCGCTTCCTCATGAACAAGAACCCAACCCTTACATTACGCCCAATTTAAGCTTTAAATTTCATTACTTTGCACTAAGAAAAATGCACTTTATGATGCGCGCAAAAGCTTTGGTTGCGTTCCCTGGAGGGTTTGGGACCATGGACGAACTGTTTGAAACACTCACTCTAATTCAGTGCAAGAAAGCAAAACCAGTACCCATTATTTTATTTGGCACTGATTACTGGAAAAAATTATTTAATCCCCAGATGCTTGTCGAGGAAGGCGCAATTAACGAGGAGGACCTTGAATTATTCAATTATGTGGACGATATCAAAGAGGCTTGGTATCTGATTAAAGACTTTTACAAGGTTTAGTCTTTCTTAATCTGTAGATCTCCCCCAGTGGGTTTAACAGCAGCCCCTAAGGAGATCAGGGCTGATTCAATCCTGTCTAATCGGCTAATAACCTCCTGACTCGGAGGTACATTCGAATATAGGTTTTGAAGATTCGATACAGATCTGGCGATATCGTTGATTTCGTATTTGAAAGCTCTATCAAGTCGCTCGAACTTTTCGATTAATAAATCAATTCTTTCGTCTGCACTACTTTTATTAAGCGAAGATTTTTTTGACATCCTAACGATTACTTGAAAGAAAAACAAAAAAACAAGTAAACCTATTAAAATTGACCAGGTATCCATAATTAATCCTCAGAATGGGCGCTTCAACTCTGTTTGTAGTTAATTAATAAAATCGAATTGTTAAACTTTATTGATTGGATTGAGTACTTGCCCATTCTCAAAATAGGCGATTAAGTTATCCGCAGCCAAATGAGCCATAGCAGTTCGGGTTTTAGTAGAGGCACTGGCAATATGCGGAGTGAGTACCACATTTGAGAGACCGAGAAATTCATTGTTAAACTTAGGCTCGTTTTCAAACACATCTAGTCCTGCCGCCGCAATAACACCGGCTTTTAGCGCCTTAATTAGTGCCGAGTCGTCAACAATCCCTCCCCTGGCTATGTTGGTAAGTGTCGCTGTAGGCTTCATCATCTTGAGCTCATTCTCACCAATCGTATGATGCACCTGTGGGGTGTAGGGGAGCACGAGAACCAAATGATCCGACTGCATTAGTAATTCTTCTTTACTGACATATCTTGCTCGACAGGCCTCCTCTAGTGAGGGGTCAAGTTTAGATCGGTTATGGTAAATCACATTCATACCGAATCCATGGGCTCCACGCTTTGCTATAGCTTGTCCAATTCTGCCCATACCCAAAATACCCAGAGTACTGGAGTGGACATCGGCGCTTGTAAACATATCAAGGCTCCATTTATCCCACAACCCTTTTCGCAAAAAATGCTCACTCTCTGTCAGTCTCCTTGCCGTTGCCATCATTAAAGCGAATCCGAAATCAGCAGTGGTCTCGGTCAAAACGTCAGGCGTATTTGTTCCTTGAACACGGTGCGCAGTCATTGAGGAGACATCAAAGTTGTTATATCCAACTGCTATGTTTGCACAAATCTTTAACTGCGCACACTCCTTAAGAACATCCTCATCTATACGCTCTGTCCCGGTCGTCATCGCTGCCGCCTTACCCTTAAGTCTACTGATCAACTCGGTTTTTGAAAATACTTCATCAGCTGAGTTGTAATCAACATCAAAGTGTTTCTCTAATTTGGTCAGAACTTCTTCATAAATTTTCCGAGCAATAAGCAATTTGGGCTTGAGAGTTGTCATATTAAGATGTATTAAATAATAAATTAAAGAAGATATTAGGTTTCTAATGTAAATCTAATTTTGGAGATTCAATTTCAAAAACTTGCCTCAAATAGGCCAAATATTTTTCATCTTCACACATGTTTTTAGAAGGAGTATCTGACAATTTCGCTACTGGCTGACCATT
>Ga0208618_1000322_pt1 | contig 22749 bp, 25 predicted proteins | sample CryBogCBE18Jul08_FD_184585 | JGI IMG/M metagenome (GOLD analysis project Ga0208618, IMG submission 184585) | Freshwater microbial communities from Crystal Bog, Wisconsin, USA - CBE18Jul08 (SPAdes) | ecosystem: Environmental > Aquatic > Freshwater > Lake | place: Crystal Bog, Wisconsin, USA...
AGCTGCTGCTGTAGATAAGGCGCAGCAGACAGATGATCGGCATGGGCGTGCGTTTCCAAATGCCAATCAATCGTCACGCTCATTTCCTTGACATAAGCAATAACGCAATCAGCAGACGCCTTGGATGTGCGTCCTGAGGCCGGGTCGTAATCAAGAACGCTATCAATGACAGCGCCGCGCAGCGTTTTTGGATCGTGGACGACATGCGTCGCAGTAAAGGTCGGCGCGTCGAAGAAGGTCTTGACGATAGCCCGCATGGCTCCAGACGCCTGTGACTGACGGACCTGCGCTGTAGCGGCGATCAGATTTTTATCTTCCATCATGACCCTCAGAGACCATATCTATTGACTTACATAAACTATGAAAGTATGTAATTTAAATAATGAGCTAAGTCAAGAGTCAAAAAACGGCGCACAAAAAATGCTTGATGAACATCACGTCGACGTCCAGCAACCACTCAGAATTGGCGATATTGCGCCTAATTTTCAGGCGCGCTCTACGCATGGAGAGTTGAGCCTAAATCAGTTTAAAGGGCGCTGGCTCATCTTTTTTTCCCATCCAGCTGATTTTACGCCTGTTTGCACCAGCGAATTCGTTGCGTTAGCGCGGGCGGCGTCTGATTTCGAAGTTATGGACTGTGCTCTGCTTGGCCTCTCCGTTGACAGCCTCTATGCGCATGTCGCCTGGGTCCAGGCGATGCAGGAAAAGTTCAAAGTCCTCATCCCTTTCCCCATTGTCGAAGACTCATCCATGGTCATTGGTCGCGCTTATGGAATGATTGATGATCGTTCCGCAGATTCCTCGGCAATGCGCGCGAGTTATTTTATCGACCCAGCCGGCGTTATCCGCGCCATCACATGGTATCCGCTATCCGTCGGGCGTAGCGTCAGTGAGATGATGAGAATGATGGCGGCGCTACAAAGAACAGCTGCCGGCGATGTGTTTACGCCTGAAGGCTGGCGCCCTGGCGATGACTTACTCACGCCGCCAGACCAAACATTGCCAACCGCTCTTCAAGCTGGCGCTGCCAGTGATTGGTTTTATAAATTAAAGAAAGAAAATAGATGAGAATTTTCCAATCTCGGGAAAATGCGCTCGCTATTGCGGAAAAACTAAAAATTTACGCACAAGCGCAACGCCTGATGATCCTTTCATGCCTGCTCGATGGCGAAAAAACCGTATCTGAGATTGATGAAGCGACAGCGATTGGTCAACCGGCCTTAAGCCAGCAACTCGCGGAACTTCGTCATGCTGAGCTCATTATTAATCGGCGAGAAGCTAAAAAAGTCTATTACACACTCGCTGATGAGAATATCCGCTTGTGCATCAGCAATATAGAAAGTCTTTTTTCGAGCGCGAAAGAAAAGACAGAGCGCGTGAGCCGCAAAGAGACAATTAAACAGCCTTTGGCAGCGCCCAAAAACACATCAAATGACGGCGCCGCTTTTTTTGCAAAAATTCTATAACTCGAAGTTAATACGCGCACATTATGAAACGCTTAGTGGCGGGGGCATTTTTCGATCTTCGCCCTAAAGCTTAGACATGAGGCGACCCTTCATTGATCCATTCTATCATTGCTTTATTTTTTAAAGGAGGAACCGACTGCATCGCGGGCCAGCCAACGATAATTGGCGCAATAGGATGCTTTCTTTCACCAAGCCGCAATGCTGAACTTCCCGCATCAGTCGCCAGATAGGGTTGAACAAGACCAATCCAACAAGCGCCTATTCCTGCATCATGAGCGGCAAGCATGAGGTTTTGCGCCGCCAATGCGCAATCTTCCGCCATCCAGGGAAGATTTATTTCCCCCGATATCACAATTAAGGCCGGAGCATTGTATAAAACGTGAAAGTCAGCGGTCGCCAGCTTGTCATATAAATATTCAGGAAGCGCCAATGGACGCTCTTTGGTCATATAATGCTTTGCTTCTTGTGAAATTCTGTCGAGAAGCGTACGATCGCTTATGACAGTAAAAGACCAGGCCTGACGGTTAGCTGTTGTTGGCGCATGAATAGCTGCCTCAATCAGACTTTCAATACACTCTACTGAAAGCGAATCTTGCTTATACTCTCTTACTGAACAACGCGTATAAATAGTCTTAAGTGTCTCCATCTTCGCCTCCACGACAGCGGACGCGACCGTCTTTAGCCAAGACGCCAGACTCACTCTGCGCTTGTTGGATCGATCGTCGTCTTTATCTCGCTTATTTTCGTCGCAGGAAACCCTCCCATTTCTGCGTGTCGACGAATAATATCAGCATCAGATGCAATATAAACGCAGTAAATGCGATCTGAGGTCACATAACTCTCAATCCATTGGATCTCAGGTCCTAAATTTTGCAATACCGAGCATGAGGTTTGAGAGATGGATTTAAGTTGATCGGCGTTTAGTTTCCCGGCGCCTTCAAGGTCTCTTTCTATCATGAACTTTGGCATGGTCTAGCCTCTCTGATTTCTTTAAAGCCAAGGTCACCCTACTATAAAACACAAGGCGCCATTTCTTAAAGACATAGCTTAATAGAAAGCGCGCTGCGCAGTAGTAATGGCGCGATCAAACCAGGCAGCCGGCTCGTAGCAATAACCATTAGTTGCTATTGGCGCCTCCTGACAAAGCGAAGAGCTTTGGGACCATGCAAAGCCGGAAGATTGCATGCATGAAATAATATGCATGCCAATAATCCCGCTATAACCGCCTCTTGAATCAGGATGCGCAGCTTCTCCCTCAAGCTCACATTTGGAGGTTTGCGCAAGCTGCCCCCTCAAGAAAGCCGTATTGCTGCTGCCGCTAAAATGAACCCCGATGCCAGCAATAAACATAAAGGCCGCGACTGTAAAAACAACGCCTTGCGCCAATTGAGAGCGCGTCTGCATCAACACGAGATTGCTACGCATAAAGCCAAGACCGCCGGCAACGATCATAAACGCCCCAAGAAGAAACGCCAGGATCATAATTATTGCGGATAAATTTGCAGACATGAGCTTTCTCCAGCTTCAAGAACCTCACAATACTATGCTGCATTGCCTCAAAATAAGAACGCGGCTGCGATGTTGATCGGGCGCGCGTTAGAATCCTGATCTTGATCAAAAGTTGACATGTCTGAAGACAAAAGTATGTGACTTTGTCATAAAGAATTTTTGATAAGATTTTTAAGCGCCTGCCTATTTTTGATCTCCACCTCCCCTCTCGCAAGAGAAACCCAACCAGAATGCACAAAAACTTTTAGGCTTCTGCCAATAACCTCTCGCGCCGTCGCCAAATCTGCGGCCAATGCTATTTGAGTGGCTTTTACGATCCCTTTATCGTCGGCCATCTCTAATAATCTTTGAGCAAGACGCACATCTATGCCAATGCAGGCGATCTCTTCGACTTTTAACATTAATTCTGAAATTCGATGGCTGTAGCTTTTAAACACCAGCGCACGAAAATCCTCATAATGATTTATTAGATCACGAAACGCCGCCTCAGTTAAGAGATAGGCAATGACGTCAGTTTCTGCGATTGCCTCTGCACTATAGCTTTCTCCGGAAATAAGAGAAGCTGTCGTTAATATGCATGTTTCGTTGGCAGAGACTCGATAAAGTACGATTTCTCTACCGCTTTCCGTTATTCTTTGAACACGAATAGAACCTGACGCAACAAAAGGAAACTTATCACTTTTATCTCCTGGCCTGAATATAATGCTGCCTTCAGCGATATGTGCGCATTTTGCAAGCTGTCTGACCTTTGATTTTGTCTGCTGGCTTAAGAGATTAACTGCCGCAATCTCATCAAATAGTTCAGCCTGCATATGCTGCGCTTTCACAAAAATTGATGACGAATGAGAGGGTCAACAGGACTGGCTATCTTTTCCAGATAGCCAGGTTTTTAATGATCATTTAGACAGCGCGGCCAATATCGCGCGCTTGCGCCACCTCAATGAGACGGCCGGTTTTCACATCATATATATAGCCGTAAATGGGTATGTTCTTTGGCACAAGCGGGTGCGAGCGAATGCGCGCCACATCCTGAGCAACGCTTTCTTCCTGATTTTTAATTGTATGCCATTTAATAAAATGTCCGGCTGCGCATCCGCCGCCATGCTGTGGATTTGACCACGTCATACTGGACATATCGAGAGAAGCGGTTGCAAGACTATCGTCGAGCAGGTTACCCATGACCTCATCGCAGAACAGCTCCATGCCACAATTTGTGTGATGGATGACGAACCACTCTTTTGTTCCAAGCAGTTTGTGAGAAATGACGAGAGAACGGATCGCATCGTCAGACGCGCGGCCGCCTGCATTGCGGATGACATGAGCGTCGCCTTCAGAAAGACCTGCATATTTTGCCGGATCAAGCCGGGCGTCCATACAGGTAAGGATGGCAAAACCTCTGGCTGGCGGCAAGGCAAGCGCGCCTTTGGACCCAAAATCTGTGACATAGGCGTTATTGGCCGCTAATACTTCTTCCAATATCTTGCTCATCATCATTTCCCCCGCCAATGATTGAATAGTTAAGGCTTAACTCTCTGGCGACGGCAGAATATGGTTTTGTTTTTGACTTTTAGCAAGAGTTGACGATGAAGCGTTTGATCAGAGTGGTGCGCAAACTTCATCTTTGGTGTAAAAACACATCATATCTTTTATAAATCGACCCCGCGCGCATCTGCCCTTCAGTCACGAGGGATGTTGCACTAACTAATTTACCTGAAACATTATGCCTGCACCAAGAGAGAACGAGCAGATGTCCATGACAGCTTCAATAGAAAGCCAAGAGCAACATTGGGCCGGCGAAGGCGGTGATAGATGGCTCGCCTATCATCAATTTTTTGAACAGATGATTGATCCAATTGGTCAGAGCTTAATAGAAAAAGCGCAATTAAGAGAAAATGAGAATTGCATCGATATTGGCTGCGGCGCTGGCGTAACGACAATTCAGATTGCGCAAGCCGTTGGAAAAAATGGAAGCGTTATTGGCGTCGATATCTCACAGGCTTTGATCCAAGCCTGCCGCGCCCGCGCTCATGAAAAGAAACTGGAAAATATTAATTTTATAAGTGGCGACGCAGCACAGATCATGCTGCAAAATAAAATTGCAGACTGTCTTTTCTCACGCTTTGGCGCCATGTTTTTTAAATCGCCAGTTGCCGCCTTTCACCATCTTCATCAAACGCTTAAACCTGGCGGACGGCTTGCGCTGTCATGCTGGGCCGCAATTAACGCCAACCTCTGGATGTCTGAAATTAGAGATGTGCTCGCAGGTCATCTTGAGCTGCCGATGCCTCAACCGCGCGCGCCGGGGCCTTTTGCCTTTGCAGAGCCTTCCTATATTGAGGAAATTCTTGATGCGAGCGGATTTGAGGATATTTTGATTACCCCTTGGACAGGAACATTAATTATAGGGGGGAGAGACGGCACGCCAGAGGATACAGCAAACTTTCTATTGAATGCCTTCAGCATCGCCAATCCACTCAAAGATGAACCGCTGACAAAAAAAGAACGTATTCATGCCGCGCTATCAGATCGTCTCTCTAGCTATCATACAGACGGTGGGATTTTGATGCCGGCAAAAGCCTGGGTCGTAACAGCGCTTTCAAAAGACTGATACTTAATAAACTTTTATATTGAACCACGATGTGTTAGTAAAAACACGCGTATCATTTGTTGAATAAGTAAGCCAATAATTTAATTATTTTCATGCCTGCCAGACCAGTTTGAAACTATTTTTATAAATGACCCGAGAGAATATGGAGCGCCTCAAACAAGTCGCTTCGTTTGTCTCTGTCAATTCTCACTCTATCTAACGATTAAATTAGAAATGTGCTGAATGAGAGGAAAATATGAAATTCATTGCATTGCTGATGCTGGGCCTTGGCGCTGGCGCGTTGAGCGGCGTAACAGGTATAGGCGGCGGTACAATTATTGTGCCTGCGCTAATTTATTTATTTGGTTTCTCACAACATCTCGCCCAAGGCACAACGCTCGCGCTGCTTGTCCCGCCAATCGGCATTCTCGCGGCATGGAATTATTACAATAAAGGCTATGTCGACATAATGACGGCGTGCTTGATCGCCATTGGATTTGTCATTGGCAGCGAATTATCTTCCAGATTTGCGATCGCTTTATCCGAGCAGACTACGCGTAGAGTTTTTTCTGTCACACTTGTCATAATCGCCGTTCATATGTTTTTTTCCGGACCTAAAACCTAACAGCTAAATCCTCTTGAAACGTCTATTGGTCTTAAATCTTCCAGCTGCGATGAATAATCATCAAGCGCTAAAATGACGCCATTTTATGTCACCGATTAATGACGAAGGCTTTTAATATGGCGCGGTCGTTGGACACTCCGCCGGAGAAGAGCACCTGGGCTTATAGGCATAAGGAATCATGGCGCAGACAAAGAGAACAACCCCCAGAATAATAACCATCAATTTATAATTCATAGGCCCCTCCATATACAGAATTCTCTACATATTGGTGCAATAAAAAATCCAGATTAGCTCAATATCAAAGGCTCAACATTTGAACTTAAGAATCTTTAAAATAGTATTCACCCTACAAACATCAACGCTTTGATCTTGAAAAAATCGGCCGTATGCCATTGGCGCTTGCAAGGAGTGCGGACCCATTACTGACAAGCGCAGTAATCGCAGGACTGACAAGACCTCCCGGCACAGCCAATATCAGCGCGATTGTATTGAGGCCTGCGACAATTCCATAATTTTGCTTAATCAGCCTGATTGACTGTTTTGAAATTTCAATCGCATGAACAAATTTTTCTAAAGAATCTTCCATTAAAATAACATCTGCTGACTCATGCACAACATCAGCCCCATGTTTCATAGCAACACCCACATCTGCATAGCTTAACGCTGGCGAGTCATTAATCCCATCGCCAACCATCGCAACAACATGGCCTTCTTTTTGTAACTTTTGAATAATATCACTCTTATCATTGGGCATAAGCTCGGAATAATATTGCGTAAGCCCCAATTGCGCACTGACAGCTTGCGCAACGATAGCATTATCTCCCGTCAGCATGATTGTGTTGACGACGCCTAACTCGCGCAATTTATCAATGATCGCTTTGCTTTCAGGACGGATTTGATCCGCATAAGGAATAAGACCACTCAAAACGCCGTCTACAGCTATGTGAAGACAGGAAAAGCCCCCTTCTTCCAACCGCGATCGATCTTTATGCGCCGCCACACAGGCAACGCCTTTTTCCTTCATAAAACGCTCATTACCAACGTGAATGAGGTGATTTTCAACATATCCCTCGACACCCAAGCCCAATGCATAAGAAGGCTCATCGCAGACTGGGATGTTAATATTTAATGATTTCGCTTTGAGACGAAGCGCGTCAGCCACAGGATGTTTTAATTTGCTTTCTGCCGCCGCCGCCCAGGCTATAAGTTGCTCTCCGCTTATATGATTGTAGCAGATAATATCGCCAGCTTCCGGGACGCCCTTTGTGAGCGTTCCCGTTTTATCAAAAATGACTGTATCGATATTGGCAAGCCGCTCCATATGATGGCCGCTTTTGATAATAATACCGCTTCGCGCAGCATGCGCCATGGAGGCAAGAACAGAGGTTGGCGCCGCTACCCTGATCCCCGTGCCATAATCAACAATGATTACTGAGAGAAATGTATTGAGATCTCTGGTAAGGACGCCTGCAAGAGCGCCAAGCCCAAGCGTTGGCGTCACTAATTTATCGGCAAAAATTTCTGCATGGTTCTGCATCCGCGTATCGCCGATTGGCGCATTATCTATCAGGCTGACGATTTGACCTGCTGTTGTCTGCTCCCCAACGCCCTGCGCTTTAATGATAATACGGCCTTCACGAACAACCGTCGCAGCATAAACGAATTCGCCAGCGCCTCTTTCAACCGGCAAACCTTCTCCAGTGATTGATTTTTGATCAATCAGCGCCTGACCCTCTATCACATCGCCGTCAACAGGGATCATTTCTCCAGGGAAAACGACGACCTCATCGCCAATTCTCAATTGATCGGATGGGATTGAAACAACGCTCCCCCCGCGCATGATCCATGCTTGCTTATGTTGAAACTCCAGAAGATCGCCGACTGCCTTTTTTGATTGCGCCGCAGTTAAATCACGACACCAATTCCCAAGCTTGATCAACCAAGCCATGAGGGCGCTGGCAATCAGGTTTCCCTGAAGTAGCGTGCCGCCAATCGCCAGCGCATCAAGAAAATCGACATTAAGCCGCCGCTCTTCTTTTAAAACCTTATAGGCGCTGCTGGCCGTTGGATATGTACTCCAAAGAATGAGCGGTATATTAAGCGCATGAATAATTGGATTTGCTGTGAAGGCTAACGCTAATGAGAGAGTAGGCGCAACAAGTTCATACTTTGAGGCGGCTGGGACGGGTTTTAATTTTCTTTGAGCGCTCGTAGCCTGCCTCAGCTGGGGCGCTGCTACAAGAGAGCGCAGATCCTCACGCGTAATTGCGGATAGGGTGGAGATGAGTTTTAAAAAGAAGTCTATATTTTGAATCTTCAGATCAATAATAAGGCTGGAGCAGTTAAAATTTATACGCGCCTGACTGACAATATCTTGATCAAGGAGCCAAGCGATGAGCCTTTGCGCAAAAGCCTCATCTTTATGTAACTGAGGCATACGCACGCGCAGCCTTTGGTTGGTCATATGGCGCACATAAACTTGCATCAAAACTTTCCTGCATCAAAGCCAATATTAAAATATCTACAGATATGAGAGCCTTTGCCTCTAATGCGAACTTAGTATACCCCCAACCGAATGTCTCGCCAAAGAAAACGCGCATAAGCTGATGGAAGTCAATTTAAGCGAGCTCCTTGGTGAAAAATCCCTCATTTTGGGACTATTTTAATGGCTCATAAAGAATGTAAAAACGCGCGTGATGAAGGTTTTTATTGCCGAAGAAAGTTGAAGCCCGACCAAACGCAAGGAAGCTTACCAGAGCAGCGCCTGCAGCCTTTAGCGTCGTAAATCCGACAACTATTTATGTTAATGACAAACCTTCAAATCTGCAGATGGAGTTTTTTTAATGAACACGATTGAAGCGCAAATGAAAGACGTATCCGATTCTATTAAAAATTTAGATCATCAAACAGAATCAACCAGCAAGCAGGACGAGGCTCAAAAAGACTCGGATATGATGACAACCGTCGCCGCTCTTGGCATTGTCGCTGTCGGCGTCGCCCTGATCGAAGTTGAGCTAATTATCGGCGTTGCATTGGGCGCAGCCGCCATGCTCTCTCCTCAGATCCGTAAATTGTTTCGCGCGGAAGAAGCTGAAGCAACTAATTAATTCCGCTTACCTGGCTCTCGCCCTGGTCCAAGAGACCGAGGCCAGTGACAAGAAAAATAAGCTCATTGGCGGCAAGAGCCACGGGCAATTTTGCCGCCAATAAAAAACTGACGCATGTTTAAATGATAATAGCGAATGTCATTGCTGGCTTATTTTCCAAATTCTGCAACGCCAGGTCTCGCGCGATGCATAGCGCCCAAATCCTCCCAGCTGCGATTTTGATTGCTTCTGGCCATATCTTCTTGGCTTTTATCAGCCCCTGACGTCACGCCGCTCATACCAAGAAGCGCCGCGCCATTCACAAGCGTCTCAGCACCGGCTTTCAAGCCTTGCTTATTGCTCGTCTCCTGAGCAAAAGCAGGGGAAGCAAGCATAAAAAGCGCGAGGATGATTACTTTTAGATAAGCGCTCATCTCTTATCTCTCCTGAAAAGCGAACGGAGCTCTCACACTGCAAGATTAGCGCCGCTGCAACCAGACCATAGCAACAGTATGGCATTCGCCACAGAAAACAATCGCGCCTTGAGTTTGGAACAAGAACCTTAAGCTAAGACATTTAAATGGGAGATGGCGGCAAATATCAGATGAGGGCAAATATCACGCATAATATGAGGCGCGCACGGCCCCGCCCCTCATCATATTGGTGTTTTTCCACTTTAGCGCCTTAAACGAAGGCGGCCCTAATCGCCTGAAGCTTCGACTTCACACGCTCTTTACGGGCTTTAGCTTGAGCCAGAAAATCAGCTTCTAGCGCCTTCAGCTCCTCAGACAATGTGTCGAGGGCAAGAAGCACTTCCACAGCCTCCCGGTCGAGTGACGTTGTCAGCAACGGCACTTCATTGGCGTCATTAAAGGCCTGAGGATCAACATGAAGCATACGCATACCCTCTAACAAACTCTTAACAAAAGGTTAAAAAATTAGATCGCTCACCGCTAGTGCAATCTTGCAACACTCCACCGCAAAAAAATTGTTGGTTAATGCTGCCCTATCAAACCAAGCGTGCGGCCACATCCAAAATGTAGCCGTGGCGTCATATGAGGCTGATTAATTCATGATACCTTGAGGGCCGGGAAACTAAGCCAAACGCCCCCCCGAGCCCCAGCTAGACTGAGAAGAAATGCCGCCAAAACCACACGCCTTTCGCTCAGGGCCTGCACTCTGTCTGAATGCCCACCGTTCAGGCTTTGTCGCGGCTGACTGAGAAATGGAGATAAGAACAAGATCCATGTGAAGCCCTCACGCACCCCAATCAGGACGTCGGCAGGACCTTGCTTCCTTCCCCAAGAATCCACAGGAAAGGCGATAAAACGACCGTTGATTGTTGGTTTTAATCCACAAAACTGAAAAACGCCGGTGTTGTCCCCATGGATATGCACATGTCGCCCACAGAGTTATTGACAGCTTTCACACATATTTACCCACAGCCGCCTCGGGGCATGCCATATCAAGAAGCTGCTTTGAAAATACTGTGAATGCGCCACAAGCCTGACATGGATGATTGATGACTGAAATTGCCGTTATATTTTTTCTCACCCTCATCACGGGCTTTCTGGCGCTTTCTGAGCTTGCCATCGTCTCCTCAAAACCTGCCCGCCTCGCGGCAATGGTCGATCGCAATGTCTCTGGCGCCAAAACAGCGCTTAAACTTGCCCATAATCCTGGCTTATTGCTCTCAACTGTCCAAGCCGGCATCACGCTGATCAGTATTCTCTCGGGCGCTTATTCTGGCGCAACGCTTGGAGAAACGTTCAAAAAAGATTTTTCTCACTACCATATGGATGAACACACGGCTGAATGGCTTGCGATTTTCTGCGCTGTCTCGCTCACAACTTATATCAATGTCATCCTTGGCGAGTTGGTCCCCAAACAAGCCGCGCTGAAGAATTCTGAGACACTGGCCTGCATCACCGCACCAATCATGAATTTTCTGTCAAAATTATTCTTCCCCCTGGTTTTCTTCCTGGATGGCTCGTCAAAACTTATTCTATCGCTCATTTTTCCTACACAAATTAGCGCCGAAAAGGTCACAGAGCAGGAAATCAAAGCGCTCATCATGGAAGGCGCCAGAGAAGGCGTCATCGAGCAGGAAGAAAATAGAGTTATTACAAATGTCATGACCATCGGCGATAGATCCATCAAAGATGTGATGACGCCAAAGCATAAAGTTCATTTTATTGATGTCTCGAAGCCGATACGCCAGGCATTGGAACGAGTCGCCACAAGCCCGCACTCCAGATTTATCGCGATTGACCAAAATCTCGATAATATTCTTGGCGTCATCTGGGCCAAGGATATGATCAATGCAGCTTGGGAAGAACCCAAAGATCTGCGTCATCTTATTCGCTCAACCCATCCGATTTCTGCAAATATCGACGTGTTGGATCTTGTACAGATCATGCGGGACAGTTCTAACCACATTATTGTTATCTATGACGACGCGAACGCCTTCATCGGCATTGCTACAGCTGCTGATTTGATCAAATGCGTTGTCGCCTGAGAATGGCGCTTAAAAATATTTATAAAAAAACTCCTTAGCCAACAGAGCAAAGGTCTTTTGATCAAAAAATTACCGCTCTAAGAGTTGCGCCTGCCGGAGCGGCAGTTGGTGCGCCTTAAATTAAGATTAATGTTGCAAGAATTGATGCGACGACAAGCGCTGCTGCAGACGCTGCACGCAGCATGGAATCATCATCTTTAACTTTCGTTCTTTTAATCGCGCGTTTCATTTCTATCCCCCACATGATGAATTAATGCGTCAAGCCAAAACACCGAGAGAAGAGAGTTGACGATCTATTTGATGCTTCACCCTATCATATAAGCGTTCAACTAAGTGTTTTGGCATATATCGGCGCGTTTCTTTGTCGCGCCTCTCTTATGCGACTGCAGCGCACATAAGGGAAACGATGAAGCCATGCCCCCAAAGGACCGCGCCACGCTGACCCAAACCCTCATTCAACGGTTCAGCTTGCGTTCAGTTTCGAACGCTTAAACTGCTTTTGTGAGTTAAAAGACGGTTATTCCTCTGGAGGGGAAGACGATGGCAAATTTTCGCAAAACAACCAGCGCGGTCATTGCATCATCAATTTTGGCATTTTCATTGACCTCTACAACGCCTGCCGCGGCCTGGGGATATGGTTATAATAATGGCGGCGCGGCCGTTGGCGCATTGGTTGGCGGCATGGCCTTGGGCGCAATGGTTGGCGCTTTAGCGAGCCAGCCACATTATGGCTACGGCTATGGGCCAAATTACTATGCGCCGCCCCCGCCGCCTCCAGGTTATTACGGCTATCGCCCACACCGGCACTATTACGAAGAGTGGGAATAATCTTTTTGCGGGGATAAGCGCGCCACAGCTCCTCCCCCCTCCACGTGACGTGGCGCGTGTAAGAAGGTCGTCTGTATAAAGCAGACGGCCTTCATTTTTAGAAATGACGCTCCTAGCCCCCTACTGACCCCTCAAATGAGCGAATTGTCGCTAAGGCTTAAACTGGCGCCCAATTTGCTGCGCTGCAATATCAGGCTAAGCCATTCGATCTCATGGACTTAGGCAGGAGCCATGCGGGGCTCATGGAGGCCAAATATGAAAACTTTGCTTATCGTCGCCTATATGATGGGCGCTCAGGCGATCGACACCGAAGTGATCGAAAACGCTACAATGGAAGAGTGTCAGGCGACAAAATCAATGGCGCTCGACGGGCCAAACCCCATTACGACCAAGCAAGGTCCCCAGGTCCATATCCTCGCAGAATGTCACAAAGACGAAGCGACAGCGAGCCTCACAACGCAACAACAGAAAATGTAACGCGCATGACTTGAAGCAAGCGCGTCTGCGGGACGAGACAGGCACACAGATCCGCCTCATAGTTTATCACATGCATCGCAAATAGGAGAATGTCTTGATTGATCTTAAAACCGTTGTTGCAACGATCCTCTTAAGCACAGGCACAATGCTCGGCATAACAGCTTTTCTGGCGTCAAGGATTGCTGGATAAGGACTCCTGAGGTTTTGTCAGACATTTTCTATCACAGCAGTTATGGTCAAAATGTGAGAAGTGTAGCGTTTCGCCATAATTGCCCAGAAACCGCCACATAGTTGTAGCGCCGATGCAACAGATGGAATGGAACTAAGCTCTAAGTAGACAAAAAGTATTGATTGATTTTGCGATTCATATCTACTTGGTCTTTATGAGACGCACTTGGGCACATAGACATCTTTTTACCCGCAGATTTGTTGCGGCAGCTGTTTTGTGTCTGTTTGCTTTAAAGGGCGTCAGCATGATGGGAATGGTGGCGGAACTCGCTGCGGCCCCATCAATACATAAAGAAGCAATTTCGAGTATCGTTCTTGGGACGCATTGCGACCACAGCAACAGCAAGCATGCGCCATCTGGTTCTCACGGAGATCATGAAGACTGCTGTGCGTTCTGCACGTCCAGTGCGAAAAAATTTACTGCCCTAGACCCTGAAATCATCGCACAGGTCATTGATATTCTTACACCGCATACACAGGCGGGAACGTCAATATTATTTTCCGAAGATTCTATTCGATCCCAGACGTTGGGTTGGGTGACGAGTTGGTCGTCAACGTCACCGCCAAGCGCCTGATTTCTGAGCTGTCATAGGCTGTTCTACGCCTGATGCCGCTTCGTCCGAGGAATACGTAACTCCTCTGCTTTCGTAAATTTTAAGCATCACGCGTTTTGTTTGGCTGTGTGTATCCACATCAACCCGACAAATAAGCTGAACTGCATATCTTAAAAACTATCATCAAGGCCACGCCCATGTCCCGCAAACTTCTCAACCTCAGCGCGTCAGCGCTTGCCCTCACACTTGTATGCAGCAGCTACGCCGAAGCGCAGCAGTATCTTCCAACGATTGAGGTTGGCGGCAAGAAGAAGCGTATTGCGGATAGCAAACCGCCAGCGCGTCCCCAGGCTCCGACCCAGAGCGCAGCAGCAAGTGGCGACGTAGCCGGCGGTGGACCAAACGTTAATTCACCTGGGCCATCAGGGCCAAGAAGCGATCTAGACACTTCTTTAGGACCACGAATCCAATATCCAACGGCGCCATCAAGCATTGGTAATTCGTCAAGCGCACGCTTCTTTACCGGTGGACAGGTTAATGCAGTGCCGTTTCAGCGTCCTGGCGACGCACTTGAAATTATTCCCGGCCTCGCTGTCACACAACACAGCGGTGAAGGCAAAGCAAACCAATATTACCTTCGCGGATTTGATCTTGATCATGGCGACGACCTCAATCTTAACCTTGATGGCATGCCACTCAACATGCGTTCGCATGTCCATGTGCAGGGTTATGCTGACGCCAATTTTGTGATGCCGGAACTCCTCTCCTCAGTTGTAGCGCGCAAAGGACCTTATGACGCATCTGATGGCGATTTTGGTAACGCCGGCTCTATATACATGAGCTATTTGAATAAAGTTCCTGAAGGCGTTTTCACCTCCACAGGCGGGGCCTTTGGTTATGGCCGTCAGTTTGGCATGAAGTCCTGGAGCTATGCTGGCGGAGACATTCTTGGTGCCGCAGAAGCAACCATTTACAATAGTCCATGGGTTCGCCACGAAGACATGCGTAAAATAAATGGCGTGTTGCGTTACTCACGCGGCACAGAAGAAGACGGCGCAACTCTCACAGGCATGGCTTACGCCAATCGTTGGTATGCGAATGACCAGCTCCCTCAACTGGCCGTTGATACAAACCAAATGTCGCGTTGGGGAACGATGAATCCAACTGATGGCGGTGATACGACACGCTTTAGCTTATCGAGCCGTTGGAGCCAGAAAAATGGTAATCAATATTCGCGTGTTGAGTCCTATGCGATGCACTCAACACTCGATCTCTATAATGACTTTACCTACTTCCTAGGCCAGCAAAATCTCATTGGCGATCAGAACCGTCAGTATGATCGACGTACAATGGTTGGTTCGAAAGGTGAGCATGGCATCAATTATACTTTTGCAACCCTGCCGACATTAACGCGTGTTGGTTACAACTTTCGCTATGATGATATCCGCAATGGCATTCAGGACGCCTACCTTCGAACGCCTTATGATTCACTCACAAATAATAGGATCTCTGAAGGCAGCATTATGCTGTGGACGGACACAAAGATTGAATTATCGCCTCGTGTGACAGCAATCCTTGGCGCGCAATGGAATTATTACGACGCCAGCGTCGGAAATATTCAGAATTATTATGACGCACCTTTCGCCTTTGGTCAGGATCAGTCAAATGGCGGCACTGGATATGTGAATGTCTGGTCAGGCCCCTTTAACACAGGGCGTTCGAATGCTCAGTTAGTAAATCCGAAGTTTTCCCTTATTGGCAAGGTGACGGATCAAACAGAATTGTTCATCAATGGTGGCCGCGGCTTCCATTCTGTTGATGCGCGATCCACTGTTCAAAATATTGATACGGTTTCAGCTGACGGGAATTATGGTCTTGTGACCCCGCCAGGCAATAAGCAGCCGCTCTTATCACCCTCGATCGGCGCAGAAATAGGGACACGCACGAAGGCAATCAAAAATCTTGAGTCAAACTTCACGCTCTTCATGATTAACATGCAGTCAGAGCTTATTTACAGCGCTGACTCAGGAACAACGATCAACGGGCGTTCGAGTCGGCGTGTCGGTATCGAGTTCACAAATAAATATAAGCCAACCAGTTGGTTGACGTTTGATGGCAATCTAACCGCAACCCATTCGCGTCTTAATGGCTATGATTATCTTCAAGCACAAGCTTTTTACAATTATATCCAGACGCCAGATGCAGTTGTCTGGGGCGGATTTGTCGGTCAAGGGCCGGGAAATTATATTCCGAATGCCGCGCCTGTCGTGGCAACGGCCATGATGGAGTTGGGTGAATCATCCGGCTGGTTTAGTTCTTTCAAATATCGCTACATCTCACCTAAGGCACTAACAGAGGATGGTTATTTTAAAAGTCCTGCGATTGGCACTGTTAACACGCGTATTGGGTATCGATGGAAAGATGGCTGGAGACTCGCCCTCGATGTCTTCAATATGTTTAACTCGCGGTCTGACCAAATCGCTTATGCTTACCCCTATTTGATTGGGACACAGCCACTCTTTCAAGCGTGTAACGGTAATTCAGCCTATCCTACGCCTAATCCGATGGCTTGCGCTGCTGGTATAACTGGTCGGACCTCAAGATCGCTTGAGCCACCAGCTTGGCGTGCGACTTTCTCGGGGCCACTCGTGCTTGATCCAAAGGTCAATAATCGGCCAAACTTGTTTGACCCCATCACTGATATCGCGGGCAATGACCCATACTTTAAACCTGATGCCGTCAAATGGAATGGTGCCTATGCCGGCTTAAACCTGGGCGGCGGTATTAATAACGCAAGCGGCGGCAATAATATTTGGTTTGTTGACGGCCTGAATGACGGTATCTCAAACGTTAAAAACAACAATGCATCAGGAGGTGGTTTCCTTGCGGGCGGTCAGGTCGGTTACAACTACCAACTCACTCCATTATTTGTCGCCGGCGTTGAAACAGACTTCCAAGGCTCAACGATTGGCAGTGGCAGCGGCGGATCAACCTGGGGCGTGCTTGCTAATGCCGGCGGCGTCAATTCTCCCTATGTGCCAGGATGGGTTAGCGGCGGCACCCACATCACTTGGTTTGGCACTGTTCGTGGTCGCGGCGGCATTACCCTTCTTCCTGAATTCTTGCTTTATGGAACGGGCGGCTTTGCTTATGCGCAAGTTCAGCGACCAGAAGGTCAGATTGTCTCCAACGTTCAAGGCGGATGGACGGCAGGCGCTGGTCTTGAATGGATGTTCCGCAAAAACTGGTCTGCTAAAGCTGAATATCTCTACGCCAATACATCAGGCGGCGTGACAGGCATCGGCAACAACTTCGGTCTGCCAATAAATGGCTCGCTAGAGAATATGCGTTGGAGTTCAATCCGCATGGGCTTGAACTATCACATGAATACTGACGGTTGGGGACCAGATGCTATTTGGGGTCAACCAGTTCCTGAAGAAAAGAAAAAAATTGATGCGCCAGAGATTGCTGGCCTGACAAAAGCGCCAATGTGGAATGGCGCTTATGCGGGTCTTAACCTCGGCGGCGGCTGGGGCGCAGGCAATGGCAATAATTATCTCTGGGCCCCAGATGCTATGAATGACGGCCTGACAAATTATTGGGCTAATAATGGTAACAGCGGCGGCGTGGTTGGCGGTGGTCAAATCGGTTATAATTACGCTATCGTTCCTAAGGTTCTAATTGGCGCCGAGGCGGACTTCCAAGGCGCGACCATCGGATCAGGATCGCCTGCATGGTTTGGCTATGCGACCAATATCAGCGCTGCAAATGGCGTGAACTATGTTCCAGCGATGGTAGGTAATGGTGCAAATATTGGCTGGTTTGGCACAGTGCGCGGCCGCAGCGGTATGATGGTTATTCCAGAAGTCCTGGTGGTTTATGGCACAGCCGGCTTTGCTTACGCTAACATCAATCGCAACTATGGCGGTCTTGATGCTGCCAATAGTGTCGTTCAAACTGGATGGACCGCAGGTGGCGGCGCAGAATGGATGTTCCGCGATAACTGGTCTGCAAAAGCTGAATATCTCTTCACAGACGTCAGCGGGGGTAATTATAACCATGCCAGCAATTATATTGGCGTAGGTCAGAACCCAATCACCAATAATACGCGGTGGAATACGATCCGCACTGGCGTGAACTATCACCTCAACTTTGACAAGGCGGAACCCGTGATTGCCAAGTATTGAGTGTAGGCTTCTGTGCTTAATACCATAGAACCAAGGAGAGAAATCTCCCCTTAAGTCAGTCCATGGCGCACTGCTCACTCATGAGCAGTGCGCCATAATTTAAGAGCTTAAGTAAAACCTTCGCTGCAATCGATTTATGAAACCGCCATATAAAAAATCCTATATCTTATTGTTATGTCTGAAGTAATTGAAACTGAATAAGGCCTCAATACCTATTCTAAATTTATTGGTGGCTTCGCAGGCTGTCCGCTATTTCTCTGCTCGGCAGCATTCACTTTACTTTTAAGTTGATCTGCTTCTTTTTTAGCCGCCTCGGCGCGTTGATTGGCGTAAATAAGCTTAATTTCAGCCTGTCTGAGTTCAATTTGAAGGTCGGCAAGCTGTTTTTGTGAATTGAGAAGCTGTATTTTCAGTTCTGACATATCATTTTCAGCTTTCAATTGCTTAACCTGAACATCTGCAAGTTGCGACTCATGCACACTGTCGTGCTGCTGTTCTGACAAAGTGACAAATTCCTCGCGACTTGAGGCAAATCGATGTGAAATAACTTCACTAATTCCCAACATGACGAGAGAGGCGATGCTCAACCAAAACCAGCGGTCTTCCCATTTTGTAAATTTTGTTATTCTTCTGCGAATAGTTCGCTCACTTAAGCCCTCAGCATTAACAGAAATATATTCGTCTTTTGCATCTATGATCTTGCGTGCAACAACTTCAGAAACAGCTAGCATGAGTAATGATATTATGCTGACCCAAAACCAGAAATCTTCAGAGGATTTGAGTTCATAAATTGCCGTCAAATCCATTCAAACAACCTCCGAAAGCGCTTCTGATAACGTGATTTTACTTGATAAACTTCTAGAAGATTACACCAGTCACATATTTGGGAATGATCTCAACCTATTTAAAGACTTAATACTCATAATGAATACGCCTCGTCTCCAAAAAATATCCTTAAATTTGGAAGAATATTAATTGATTTCAATCAATGCCGCTTAATCACGCCCACATATAAATAGATGACTATTTGACAATCTCTGCATAGGCCCTTGGCAAAATAACTCGGGCAATAAGTCCGTGGGGGTGTCGATCAAGCAATTGAATTTCTCCTCCATGTTGCTGCGCAATATCGCGCACTATAGAAAGACCAAGACCAAGACCCGTCTTATTCCCAATTGTGCGGCCAGGTTCTGCTCTGATAAAAGGCTCAAATACTTTCAATTTATTTTCATGAGAAATACCCGGTCCATCATCAATGACATCAATATATATTTTTTGATCAACAGCTTGCTGGATCACAATCTCGATATTTGCTGTGTAATGTAGCGCATTCTCAATCAGATTCACAAAAAGACGCCGCAAATCAAATAGAGAGCCATAAATGACTCTATGTTCGCTGCTTGCAAATTGAATTTTCACGCCAGAATCTTCAAACTCATCCACGATAAGCTGAATTGCGCTATCTATATCAATAAGGTGGTAATCATCAGCTTTTCTGCCTTTACCTAAATACTCAAGATTCTTTTCAAGCATATGGCTAATTTGTTCGATATCCCTATCCATTTTATTTCTGATATCTGGATTTCGTATAAACTCACTCCGCAGCCTTAATCGTGTAATCATCGTTTTTAGATCATGACTGACAGAAGCTAAGGCATAGGTTCGCGACTCAATCATTGAGCGTATGCGTGATTGCATGCGATTTAACGCACTCGCTAAATCCTTAACTTCTTGTGACCCATGCTCCGGCAACGAGACAGGCGGACCTGTTTCATTGGGAAATTTTTCGGCATATTGCGCGAGTTTTCTCAACGGAGAGACAATTGTGTTCAGCGCCCAGATAATAATGATCGTCGAGGATATAAAGAAAAATAAAATCGATCTTCCCCAGGGACTAAGGAAAAAAGGAAGCTTGGGACCAGGCTTTAAGAACCAGCCTAAAAGTGATCGGGGCGGCTTGCGGTGTTGTGCAATGGAAATCAGCGCATAACTCTCATCAAGCAGGCGAACGGCAAGCACACCGGGATCGTCATCTTTGGGCGGCTGAGCGACATAGGCCCTTTCCAAAGATGACAGATGTGCGTTGACGCGTTCAATTTCCTGCGCAAAATCGAAGTTACTATTCTCTTTAAGAGGCGGCGCGTCTTTTTGTATGATAATATTTGCATAAGGAGCCGCCGATTTGAGTTTAGAAACAACATGCTCTTTACGCTCTAGCGGCACAGAATCTAATGCGATAATTGCACTGGCGATAAAATCGCTTTGATCAACCTGATGCCGTCGCCCTTCTCGATCAAGAGAATGAAAGATTAAAATAATAATAGCTTGAAAAAGCAGAATTGAGATGATGATTAATAGGCTTATTTGTCCTACAAGATTTTTAGGAAAAAGATTTGCAATCTTCATAATATTCCTCGGCTCTTTAATTAATTTCGAGAAATTTCAGCAACAAAAATATACCCCTCAGAACGAACTGTTTTTATATATTTTACCGACTTCGTATCATCGCCTAATTTCTGGCGCAGACGACTTATTAAGACATCAATACTGCGATCATAAGGACCTGCTGACTGGCCATGCGTCATTGCAATCAACTGGTCTCTGGATAAGAGCCGGCCTGGAGATTCACAAAACACCTGCAATAAATCAAATTCTGCGCCTGTTATCGGTACATCCACGCCTAGAGGACTTTGTAATTGACGCGATAAAAGTGAAAGACGCCAGCCGTCAAAAGTATAAATACTCCCGCCATTATCTATCGCTTTTGCTAATAAGGACACACGGCGTAAATTAGCTTTTATACGCGCCAGTAATTCACGTGGATTAAAAGGTTTGGTGACATAATCATCCGCCCCCATTTCCAACCCAATAATTTTATCGATATCATCAGACCTGGCCGTAAGAATGATGATTGGCAGACTTCGGATTTGACGCACGTCTCGGCAAATGGAAAGACCTTCCTCATCTGGTAAATTTAAGTCCAGCAATAAGAGATTAAACTCTTTTTTCGCCATCAATTGGAGGGCTTCTTTGCCTGTCTTTGCCCAGGATGGGTCAAAATCATTCTCTGTTAAATATTGGGTGAGCAACTCACCGATTTCAGGATCATCTTCAACGATTAAGATGCTATTTTTCGTCGACATATTGAGATCCAGCAGGAATTATTGTGATTAAAGGTGACAAAAACTTTTCTTCTGAGGATAATCAAAATTAGCTTCTAATGGAAAAAAGATTTCAAAAAACCCATTAATTTAATTTTATACGCTATTTCTCCAATCGGCGCATCTTGGACGATTTGAAACAAGAAGAACGCATTGATCGAAATCAGTCCAAAACTGACGATTAGAAGCGGCATATCTAGTTTTAACTTAATCATCAAGCATCATACCTTGAAAAATTGATCATGTTTCAGAAACCGATATTTGTTTATTTTTTATCTGATCAACTGCTTATCCGCTTGCACTAATTGCGCGAGAGCCTCTTTTGCGTGTTTTTCTGCGTCCTTTGCTTTGTTTGTTTCAACATCCTGCACAGAAAGCTTGAGCTGGGCTATCGCTTCTTCAATGTGGACATTTGTCCTTATCTTTGAAGCCATTTCTGCATGAGCAAGAGCCTGGCGATAATAAACGCGCAACACATCATTCTCGCTAGACTCTTCAGCGCCGACTGCTTGCCTCAACTCATCTATTGCATCATGCAGTTGATCTGCAGCATGACTTATTACGGGCGGCAGACTAAAAAGCGCCAGTAGAAAAAAGAAGAAGAGATTTTGACGTCTGTTCATAAACTTTGCTTTCAGCCGGCGCCGCATGGCAATGTTGAAGAAAAGCATCTCAAAACGCCGAAACTTCCAAAGCCTTATGCCTTGTACGGATTCTACCATTTAACTGTTGCGTTTTCTTTACTCAAACAAGCAGGAAATATTGCTCAATTGTTTCTGGAGCTTATTCATAGAATTTCATGAAAAAAATTTATTCTCTACATTTGAGTTGCATTAAAATTAAATAGCAATGACTGAATTATAATTAACCTTTTATTCATCATATTTTTTACGCCTAACTTTTTACGTCGTCAAAATTTAATCATGATTTCTTTGCAATCTGGGTCTGTGAGGCAATCAATAATTTAGAAAGGAGAATAATTATGTCCCACGCCTATCTCGTCGAAATTGAGAATGAGACAGCTGGCATCGCGATCAAAGAGTCATCTGGCTATCGCTTTTACGCGACACGTCTTTCATTTTCGCATTTACAGAAACTGCAATTTAATACGGCATCTGAAGTTAAAGAGGCCGTTCTGTCGCTGTTTTGTAAAACGTCTTATCAGCGATCAGCGCTCACCCCTCTTCATCTTGATTGAGAGACATGCTTAAACACCTCTCTCATGACTCATGACGAGATGTATTTCTAAGCAAGTTAACGTCACCGCGTTCAGGCAATATTCAGATGCGGTTTCATAAGCTTTCCCCGTCAGATTGAGCCAAAACTTCCCTCTCATCGCGGCTCATGGGCGGAGGTCAGACATGAAGACCCTAAAAAAGTTTCTCTTCCTCAGTATTCTTACGGCGTCGCTTGCAAGCGTCTTTACACTCTCAACACCGGCTTTAGCCGATGGCGGCTGGGGCGGACATGGTTGGGGCCACGGCGGCGGATGGGGATATGGCGGTGGCGGATGGGGCCACGGT
>Ga0208618_1000324_pt1 | contig 22702 bp, 21 predicted proteins | sample CryBogCBE18Jul08_FD_184585 | JGI IMG/M metagenome (GOLD analysis project Ga0208618, IMG submission 184585) | Freshwater microbial communities from Crystal Bog, Wisconsin, USA - CBE18Jul08 (SPAdes) | ecosystem: Environmental > Aquatic > Freshwater > Lake | place: Crystal Bog, Wisconsin, USA...
GAAAATCACCTGCCCAAAGAAACACTGGCTGGCCATTTGGAAGAAGCCATCATGCACGAGGTTCCCCTCTTGGATCGCTCACTTTGGATGCTGGACACCGTCATCACATTGGCACCTTTGTTGGGCCTATTTGGAACCATCGTGGGCATGTTCAATGCTTTCTCCGTTTTGGATGACATCCAAAACGCAGCGTCCCAAGTCACGGGCGGCATCGCTGAGGCGCTCATCTCAACCGCCTGCGGCCTCATGATCGCCATGATTGGCCTGGTCTTTTTCAACTGGCTCAACACCCATGTGCGCACCATCGTGCATCAAATGGAGACGATCAAAGTGATGTTGCTCAACCGCAGACAAAACCACGAGCCCACCATTCGTGCAGTCAGAGCCGTTTGAACCCAAACGACTGGAACACTCTCCGATCACCAACCCCAACGTCCAAATCCCATGAGATACTTTGAAACCAGAAAAGCACGCATTGAAATCATTCCCATGATTGACATCATGCTTTTCTTATTGGTGTTTTTTGCCATGATGACCTTGAAGATGATTCCCACTTCAGGTCAATTGAGCAAATTGCCCACGAGCAGCACCACCGTCAAAATTCCTCCTCCCAAACTCATGATCGAAATTCATGATGACGGCTCACTTTGGGCCGAAGGCTCAGTGCGAAACGCTGAGGAACTCACGGCCATGGTCAAAAGCAAAAATCCAAGCGAATTGGCAGTGACGATTGCAGGCGGAGAGAAAGTGAATTTACAGCAATTGATGTCAACCATCGACATTGTCAAGCACGCTGGAGCGGTGCAAATTGGCTTGGCTGCAAAAACAAGTAACTGAGCTCTCAAAGCAAACGTTTTTCAAAGCAAGCCTCTAGTCTCCATTGCCCCTCTCTCACATGCCTACCCTTAACCCTGCTAGCGCTGATCCAAGCACATCCTTCGCCCAAGAACGTCACTCCATGTGGTCCTCTCTTGGCATTGCAGCCATGCTGGAAGCTGCCTTGATTGGACTGGTGCTTGCTTGGCTGGTCTTTCACGAAGTCACCCAACCCTATCAATCTCTGCCCATTGAAATATTGAGTGAGACCAAACCCGTCGAAGCCATCAAGCCAGAGCCCCCTAAACCTCCAACACCCAAGGTTGAACCCAAGGTCGTTAAAACACAACCACAAATTCAACCCCCCACTCCCCAACCCACTCCAGCTGTGGTGACACCTCCTGAGTCCCCCGTTGCAAGCACCCCCAATGCATTCACGCAAACTGCTTCACCACCTCCTCCTCCTGCGCCCTCTGAACCCAGACTTGTAGGTCCCACAGATGAGTACATTGCTCGCGTGAAGGCCGCTGTACAAACGGCGTTTTACTACCCCATGGCCGCCATTGAGATGGGACTTCATGGTCGAGTGAGGGTAGGCTTCAATTTAAAGGGAACCGTGATGAGTGAGCCACGCATCGTCACCTCAAGTGGACTGGGCATCATCGATCGGGCAGCACTGCAAGCGGTGCAAAAAGCCAACTACCCAACACCCTCGGCAGAAATTCGAGAAAGAAGCATTGCTTACGAAGTTTGGATCGAATTCAAACCTTGAGTGTGGCCCCTAACCAGGCTTTGCTATAAGCCCCAAACGGTGAGGGACTTGCTAAAGACTTCAGTTGAAGAAGACCCTTTTTTCAGCGTCTTTCACTTGGCCTTCTTTTTGAGCGAAGACCCCTGAGCCGCTCCCGCTCTTGGGGGCAGACCCGTGTGCTGCGTCAACATCTTTCCACGAGAAACACCGGACTTCAATTGGGCAGGCTTGGAGGGCGATTTTTCACCCGCTTGCTTAGATGATTGAGCCACAGAAGAATTTTTTCTTCGCGCACTCACGTAGCTGCCGTCCGTGATCGGCTGAAAAGTAGGGATCAAATGGTGCTTGCCGTTGCCAATCAAATCGGCTCTGCCCATGGCTTTCAAAGCGTCTCTGAGCAAAGGCCAGTTGTTGGGGTCGTGGTAGCGCAAAAAGGCTTTGTGCAACCTCCTCCTGCGGTCTCCCTTGACGATGTCGACTTGTTCGCTCTCGCGCGAGACCTTCCTGAGCGGATTCTTACCCGTGTGGTACATGGCAGTGGCGCTGGCCATGGGGGAAGGATAAAAGGTCTGCACTTGATCTGCTCGAAAACCATTTCTTTTGAGCCACTGAGCCAAATGCATCATGTCTTCATCAGAGGTGCCTGGATGAGCCGCGATGAAGTAAGGCACCAAAAACTGCTTCTTGCCCGCCTCAGCACTGTAGCGATCAAACATTTGTTTGAACCGGTCGTATGAACCCATTCCTGGCTTCATCATCTTGGACAGTGGACCCGTCTCGGTGTGCTCAGGCGCGATCTTCAGATACCCCCCCACGTGGTGGGTGGTGAGTTCCTTGACGTACTCAGGAGACTCAACCGCCAAATCGTATCGAAGCCCAGAGCCGATCAAAATCTTCTTGACCCCTTTGAGCGCACGAGCCCTGCGGTACAACTTGATCAAAGGACCATGATCGGTGTTCAAATTTGAGCATATGCCAGGATACACGCAACTGGGCTTGCGACATGCCGCCTCAATCTCAGGTGTTTTGCAACCAATCCTGTACATGTTTGCAGTGGGGCCACCCAGGTCAGAGATGACACCCGTGAAACCACTCACTTTGGCTTTGATGTCCTCAATCTCTTTGATGATCGAGTCTTCACTTCGGCTTTGAATGATTCGACCCTCGTGCTCTGTGATGGAGCAAAAGGTGCAACCTCCAAAGCATCCGCGCATGATGTTGACGGAAAATCGAATCATCTCCCAAGCGGGTATCTTCGTCGACCCATCGTGCCTGCCCTCAGCATCTGCATACACGGGGTGTGGACTTCTGGCATAAGGCAAATCAAACACCATGTCCATCTCTTGGGTGGTGAGCGGAATGGGGGGCGGATTGACCCAAACGTCTCTGGCCGTACTGCCCTCTCCATGGGCTTGAACCAAGGCGCGGGCGTTTCCAGGATTGGTCTCCAAATGCAAAATCCGGTTGGCATGGGCGTAGAGCACTGGATCCGATCGCACACGCTCAAAACTGGGCAGTCGAATGACCGTGAGCTCTCTGGGTGGGGGGCGCAACTTTTCGCGCTGAATGGGGGCAGCAATTTGTGCCTCCCCAATCCCCACACCTGGCTTGGGCGAGAACTTGAGGGCTTGCACATTCGCGCCCAGCCCCAAGCGCTCTTGCGCTTTGGCCTTGGCTTTGGCTTGGTCCTCCACCACACACGTCTCACCCTGGGCCTGGGCTTGCTCACTCATCATCATGTAGGGGTTGACATGCGCCTCGACTCGTCCAGGTTGATCCAAATCTGTGGAGTCGATCTCGCTCCAACCAGGGGGCGTTTGGCGCACCAAAAATGCCGTGCCTCGGATGTTGGTCATGTCCTTGATGGACTCTTTGTTGGCCAAGCGATGGGCGACCTCGACCACCGCGCGCTCTGCGTTGCCGTAAAGAAGCAAATCGCATTTGCTGTCCATGACGATGGATTTTCTGACCTTGTCTGACCAGTAATCGTAGTGGGCAATGCGCCTGAGGGATCCTTCAATGCCGCCCAACACGATGGGAACATGAGGGTAAGCCTCTTTGCAGCGTTGACTGTAAACAATGGCCGCACGGTCGGGTCTCTTGCCACCGACGTCCCCAGCGGTGTAGGCATCGTCACTTCGTATTTTGCGATCCGCCGTGTAGCGGTTGATCATGGAGTCCATGTTGCCCGCTGTCACACCCCAAAACAAGTTGGGAGCTCCCAGTGCTTTGAAGGGCTCTGCACTTTGCCAATCGGGTTGCGCGATGATGCCAACCCGAAAGCCTTGAGCTTCCAACATTCTGCCAATCACAGCCATGCCAAAGCTTGGGTGATCCACGTAGGCATCCCCAGTCACGATGATCACATCGCAGCTGTCCCAACCCAAGGCTTGCATCTCTTGACGCGACATGGGTAAAAAAGGAGCCGTGCCAAAGCGATGGGCCCAGTACTTCTTGTAAGAAGACAAAGGCTTGGCTACACGGGGGAAGAAGGAAACGTCGGTGAATGCATTCATGAGGGTTATCCCCCGAGTGTAGTGCGCTTTACAAAAAAATGAGCACGTCATGGTCTTTAACCCCAAGCCCACACCTCAAAAGGATGGAGAAAAGTTACACTAAAGGCTTGTTTGGGGAGTGTTTGCAAGCCCAAACCCAACCCATCGTGATCTTTGATCCTCAAATGACAGAACCCAACAACGCCTCACCCGACTCTAAATGGGATCTTTTTTGGTCCTTCACCCGCTTGGCCCTTCAAGGCTTTGGAGGGGTGCTCACGGTGGTTCAACGCGAATTGGTGGAAAACAAGAAATGGCTCACCTACGAGGAATTCGTTGAAGACTGGTCCATTGCGCAAGTGCTTCCAGGCCCCAACGTCATCAACCTCGGACTCATGTTTGGAGAGCGACATTTCGGACTCGCAGGTGCCTTTGTGGCTGTTGCAGGATTGCTCTGCGTGCCATGCATACTGGTCTTGACCTTGGTCCTTTGCTTTGGAAGCATCTCAGACAACCCCCTTGCCAGGGATGCACTGAGGGGCATGAATGCGGTCGTGGCTGGCATGGTGGTGGCCACAGGCCTCAAACTCATCCCTGCGTTGAAAAAAAATCCAATCGGCACCACTTTTGCCCTCCTTTGGGTCGCGGTCACGGTGCTATCGGTTGCGGTGCTCAAGCTTCCGTTGGTTGGCGTGCTCTTTGTGATTGGAGGCATTTCAACCGCGTGGGCTTGGCGACAAATGGGGCTCATTGATCAAGCCCAAAATACTCCAAAACCTTCCACCTCAACCAGTGACAAGTCTAGCGCACCTTGAAGTCGTATTGATCTTCCATAAAATCCTCCACCCATGACCTTGACCCTCATCGATTGGTTTTCCCTCTTCACCCATTTCTTGGGTGTCTCTTTGCTCGCTGTGGGAGGCGCCATCAGTGCAGCACCCGAGATGCATCGTTTTTTGGTGACCGATCAGCACTGGATCGATGACGCAACCTTTGCCAACTCCATCACCTTGGCACAAGCCGCACCTGGCCCCAATGTGCTCTTTGTGGCCGCCATGGGCATGAATGTGGGCTTGGCTCAAAGCGGTGGCGCTCAAGGCGGATGGTTGTCATGGTGCTATGGCGCTTTGGGTGCACTTCTGTGCATGCTTGGCATGCTCTTGCCCTCTGGTGTGCTGACCCTCTTCATTGCGCGTTGGAGCCGTCACAACCGTGAGCTTAAATTTGTCAAAGCGTTCAAGGCAGGCATGGCGCCCATCGTCATTGGACTATTGATCTCGACCGGTTATTTGCTCAACAACCACAATCACGAATGGGCCAAAGACTGGCCATTGTGGGCGCTCAGTGCAATCAGTGTATGGGTGGTGTGGCGCACCAAAATACACCTCTTGTGGCTACTGGGACTGGGTGCTACGCTTGGCGCTTTGGGCTTGCTTCAAGCCTGAGGCTTTTGCAATCAGGCAGTGGCTTTGAAGCGCCTTTGACGGTGGGTTTCATACAGACAAATGCCACTGGCCACTGAGACATTCAAACTCTCGACGGCTCCGTTCATGGGAAGACTGAGCAACTCATCACAGGTTTTCTTGGTGAGCTGACGCATGCCTGCACCCTCTGCCCCGAGGACCCAGGCAACAGGACCAGTGAGATCGCTCTCAAAGAGCGTCTTGGGTGCGTCCTCTGCAGTGCCCATGATCCAAATGTTGCGCTCCTTGAGCTCGTTCAAGGTTCTCGCCAAATTGGTCACCATGAAATAAGGCACCGTCTCGGCAGCCCCACTGGCCACTTTGGCCACAGTCGCATTGATGCCCACTGAATGGTCTTTGGGTGCAATGATGGCGTGTGCACCCGCGCCATCGGCCACACGCAAACAAGCCCCCAAATTGTGTGGATCTGTCACACCATCGAGCACCAACAAAAGAGGGGGCACACCTTGAGGCAAATCATCCAACAAGTCGTCCAAGGATTGTTGCAAAGTGATGGGTTCAACCCGAGCCACCACACCTTGGTGACCAGCGCTTGCGCACAATTTGGCAAGCCTCAGACCATCGGCCTCAATCAACCGAACATTGGCCTCTTTGGCTTTTTCAATGAATCCTCTCATGCGGGCGTCTCGCCTTGAGGACTCAAAATAGATTTCAAGAATGCTCGTGGGTGCTGTTTTGAGGCGAACCCCCACCGCATGAAAACCGAATAAAACTTTGGCTGAATTTGAACTCATACCCGTAGTATGACAGGTTATCTTAGAAGTCTGGACTCAGACAACTCGAAAATCAAGAACCTAGCCACCTCAAAAACCGATCGGCGCTTGGCCAAAATGGTTTGCACTCAAACCACACGACCACCTTCAAGGTGAATGCGTTGATCCATCTGAGAGGCCAAACCCATGTCGTGTGTCACGAGCACCAACGTTGAACCGTGCTCGGCCTGGAGTGCAAGCATGAGTGACAAGATCAACTCACCCGAGGCCCGGTCCAAACTCCCCGTGGGTTCATCGGCCAAGAGCAGTTTGGGTTCACACGCAAAAGCCCTCGCCAGTGCCACACGCTGCTGCTCGCCGCCGCTGAGCACTCTTGGCAACTGCTTGAGCTTGGTTTGCAGACCCACGCGTTTGAGCATCTCTTGGGCCTGCCCCTTGGGGTCTGGGTGTCCCATGAGCTCCAAGGGCAATTGCACGTTCTCAAGCGCACTCAAGTGAGCCAACAATTGAAAGCTTTGGAACACAAAGCCCATGCTGTGAGAGCGCTTTTGGGCGCGTGCGTCCTCACCCAATGCACTGAACTCCTCCCCCATGAGCAACACCCGCCCAGAACTGGGGGTATCCAGCCCCGCCATGAGTCCAAGCAATGTGCTTTTGCCTGAACCAGAGCTGCCCACAATCGCCAAACTCTCTCCCGCATTCAAAGAAAGGTTCACGTCTTTTAAAATGTGCAAGTCTCCCCCCACGTCATGGACGACTTTGTTGAGGTGTTCAACTTGCAAGATGGTTGAGGCCATGAATGAGAGATCCCAAGAGTGACTTAAAATAAGAGACCAATTGATGCTCCAAGCTCATGTGCATTGACTCCCAAAGCCTCTCGTGGATGCTGTGGAGCGACAAGCAACTCAACCTCGAAACACTCCAGAGCAGTCAAACTACACAAGGCAAAGATGCGCATGTTTTCAGCCCTCAGACGACGCGACTTTACTCGAATCTTCTTGCTCGGGGGGGCTGCACTCAACACAGCCCCGCACAAGGTGTTGGTTTTAGGGGATTCTTTGAGTGCCGAATATGGGCTCGCCAAAGGAAGCGGATGGGTGGCGTTGATGAGCGAGAGACTTCGCCAGCAAGCCTCACCTTTTGAGGTGGTCAATGCAAGCATCAGTGGAGACACCACAGCGGGTGGTCTATCCCGATTGCCGCAACTCCTAGAGAGCACCAAACCTCAAGTGGTTTTGATTGAACTCGGTGCGAACGATGCACTCAGAGGCTTGAGCCTCAAGCTCACCCAAAGCAACTTGGAAAAAATGGCTTCCCTTTGCCGCTCCATGGGTTCCAAAGTTGTTTTGATCGGCATGCAAGTGCCCCCCAATTACGGCCCCCAGTACAATGAAGACTTCAAAGCGGTCTTCTCTAAAGTGGCCAAAGAGCAGCAATGCACCTTGGTGCCTTTTTTGCTCGCAGGTCTAGAGCGACATTTGAAAAGCCTGCCTGCCAATGAGCGAGACCTTCGCGCTTGGTTTCAAGATGATCAACTCCACCCATTGGCCAAAGCGCACCCCTTCATTTTGGAGGGCATGTGGCCAAGCCTTGAAAAAATTCTGACTGTGAGTTCTCATTGAGCGTTCAATTGATCCCAGCCCAAGAGGCCACCCAGCGCTGGTCCCAAGCCCTGAGTGCCAAACCTGCAGAGCCTTTGAGCTCGAGCGATTCACCCTTGACGAATCAAGGCGCAGCAAAAGCACCCTTGCCTTTTGATCTCATCATCGATGTTCGAAGCGAGGGCGAATTCGCCCTGGACCATTGGCCCGGTGCGGTCAACTGGCCCGTCTTGAACAACGATGAGCGCATTTTGGTTGGCACCTTGTACAAACAAACCAGCGCATTTGAGGCCAAGAAAAAAGGTGCGGCCTTGGTTGCCGCCAACATCGCCAAACACATTGAGCGCCACGTCTTGGATCAACCCAAGAGTTGGCAACCCCTCATCTACTGCTGGCGTGGGGGAAATCGAAGTGGCTCTCTCTCCTTGGTGCTGTCTCAAATCGGCTTTAAAGTTCACTTGCTCGAAGGCGGCTACAAAGCTTTTCGCCACCAGGTGATGCAAGACTTGGAGAGCTTGATCACCCCGTTCAGATTTGAAGTGATTGCGGGACCCACGGGATCGGGTAAAACACGACTGCTCCAAACGCTCAAAACCCAAGGTGCACAAGTGCTTGATCTGGAGGGCTTGGCCCAACACAAAAGCTCGGTCTTGGGATTCACACCGAATCAGCCCCAACCCTCACAGAAACACTTTGACACCTTGATTTGGGAGCAATTCCATCACATGGACCCCTCCCGAGTGGTCTACATTGAGTCTGAGAGCAAAAAAGTGGGCAACTTGAGCGTGCCCCAAGCCCTCATTGATGCCATGCGAGCAAGTCCTTGCCATGTCGTTGATCTGCCCTTACCCGCTCGAGTCTCGCTTTTGATTGAGGACTACCCTCATTTGGTTGAAGACCCTGTTCTTTTCCAAAAAAAGCTCCAAGCCCTCTCTCCCATCAGGGGTCAAGAGATGGTGAACCATTGGTGCACTTTGATTTCACAGGGTCGCATCCCTGAAGTCGTTGAGTCGCTCTTGATCAATCACTACGATCCAACTTATTTCAGCTCGATGAAGAAAAACTTCAAACAACTGCCAAGCGCGCTTGTGCATGAACTCAAAGGGCATGAAATCCCGCATTTTCAAGCGCTCAGCCAAACCCTCATGAGCCAGGCCAAGCGCAGCGCTTGAACTTACGCGCTCAATCCCAACAAGCTGCGAGAAAGATCGGCTTGCAAGTCCTCTAAAGATTCCAAGCCAATGCAAAAACGGACCAAATGGCCCTGCTCCAAGTGATTCACTGAGCCCTTGCGCATGGAGCCCAATTCATAAGGCATGACCAAACTCATCGGGCCACCCCAACTGTAGGCCAGCTTGAAGAGCTTTAAACGTTCACAAAAGGCATGGATGGCTTGTACGCTGTTGGAGGGCTTGAAAATCACACTGAAGATGCCTGCTGCGCGTCCCTCAGGGCGCAGCCCCGAGCACGTGACGGCTCGCCAATGCTCGTGTCCCGGTGAGCCCCTCAAAGCCGGATGCAGCACTTGGGCCACCGAGGGCTCAGCTTGTAAAAACCGAGCCAACGCGCGTGCCACATGGTCTTGCGCATCGTAGCGAAGCACCAAACTTTGCAAACCCTTTAAAACACTCTCCACATCATTGGCTCCCACACCGAGACCAAATTGCTCATGGTACTTGGAGAGTCGCTTGGCCAGGGCATGGTCGCGCGTGATGACACTGCCCATCAACAAATCAGCGCCTCCACTGGGGTACTTGGTGAGCGCGTGAACCGAGATGTCAACACCTTTGCCAACCGAGTTTGAGCTCATAGAGCTCAAAAGCTCAAAAGGCTGAAATGCCAACCCTGCGCCCCAAGTGTTGTCCAAGGCCGTTGTGACACCTCTTTCTTGACACACACGAAGGAGCGCCAAAAGGTCTGGGAACTCCATCGTGACAGAGCCCGCTGCCTCAAGCCACACCAAACGCGTGTTGGGCTTGATTTTGCAAGCCAAGTCCTGAGCATCAAGCGGGTTGTAGCGATCGCTTTGGATACCCCATTTTTTGAATTGGCCACCCAACATCGACACAAGAGGCCCATAGGCATTGTCAGGCACCAAAACCTCATCTCCACTTGAGAGCAAAGCCGCATTGACCGCTGCCAAGGCTGAGAGTCCACTGGGCAAAAGCAAGCATTGTTCACCGCCCTCCAAAAGCGCCAACTTGGACTCGAGGGTGAAGGTCGTGGGTGTGCCGTGTAGCCCGTAAGTGTAGGCACTTCGGTCTTCCCAATTTCGGGTTTGCATCTGAGCAACAGAGGGGAAGATGACGCTGGAGGCTTTGTAGACAGGGGTCTGAGGCGACTCAAAGCCCAAAGGGGCTTTGTAGTCGTGGTGTATGAGCGCCGTTGAGCCAACCCCAGTCGAGTCGCTCTTGTGCTTTTGATCAGGATTCATGGGGCACTCCAAATGAGAGTTGTTGAGTCCATGCCCCAAAGGGGAGCTTTAACTCAGACGGTCCATTTCTCAATCAACTGCTCTGGACGTGTGCTGTCATAGCCCTCAAAGGGCTGATGAATCCAAGGGTTCGTTGGCAAGTACTCGGTGCAGTAATCGGGCTCAAAACTTGACAAACCTTTGGTCCAAATGACCGCGGTCTTGAGTTCGGTGATCGGTGCGTAATTGTGCTTGAGCATATCCACGACCGCCTTCAAGGTGTGGCCCGAGTCGGCCAGATCGTCCACCAACAAAACACGGCCAGCGATTTCACCTTTGGGGGTGGTGATATAGCGCGCCAAGTCCAAGTGCCCCTGAACGGTACCGGCCTCAGCTCGGTAGGAGCTCGTGCTCATGATCGCCAAAGGCTTATCGAAAATTCTTGACAAGATGTCCCCCGGTCTCATGCCGCCTCTGGCCAAGCACAAAATGTTGTCAAACTGCCAACCGGAGTGATGGATTTTGAGGGCCAATTTCTCAATCAGGTTGTGGTATTCGTCATAAGAAACGTACAAGTGCTTACCATCTTCAGTCAACATGTCATTGGCCCTTTAAAAATAATCAAAGTGTAAAAAAACGAATCTCTGCACACGCCCTCAAGCCTCAATCGGCCAAGAAGGGTTGCTTTAAAACCATCGTGTCGCGTCGATCAGGAGACGTGGAGACCATGTGAACGGGCACCCCAGTCACCTCCTCAATGCGGCGCAAATAGTGTTGCGCCTCAAGTGGCAAATCTTCCCAAGTGGTGACCCCAGCCGTGGGCTTGCTCCAGCCTTTGATGGTCTCGTAGACTGGCACACACTTGGAGATCTCATCTGCCCCTAGGGGCAACAAATCCACCACTTCGCCATCGACCAAATAATGGGTGCAAAGCTCAATGTGATCGAGCCCATCGAGGACATCAAGTTTGGTGATGCAAAGACCTGATAAACCATTGACTTGGGCCGAGCGCTTGAGAAGTGCTGCATCAAACCATCCGCATCGCCTTGAACGACCGGTGGTCACGCCTTTTTCAGCTCCTACAGTGGCCATGTGGTAACCGGCTGTGCCTGGCGTCTCCCAGTCCAACTCGGTTGGAAAAGGACCTGAACCAACCCTTGTGCAATAAGCTTTGGTGATGCCCAAGATGTAGTGCAAAAGACCAGGGCCAACGCCAGAGCCAGCTGCCGCGTTGCCAGCCACGCAGTTGCTAGAGGTCACATAAGGATATGTCCCATGGTCCACGTCAAGCAAGGTGCCTTGTGCGCCCTCAAAGAGCAAGCACTCGCCCTTGGCGTGCATGTCGTTGAGCTCTTTGGACACATCGGCCACCATGGGAGCGATGATGCTTGCATAGGCCATGCATTCTTCAAAGACGACATCAAAGTCCACCGCAGGAGCGCCAAGAACAGTGGTCAAGATGTGGTTGTGCAACTTCAAGTTCTCTTTGAGCTTTTCCGCAAAGCGCGCTGGATCCTTTAAATCTTGCACCCTCAAGGCACGACGTGCAACCTTGTCTTCATATGCTGGTCCAATGCCACGACCTGTGGTGCCAATCTTGGTGCCGCCTGATTTTTCCTTGTAACTCTCGCGCGCCACATCCAAAGCGGTGTGATACGGCAATATCAAGGGACAAGCAACACTGATGCGAAGTCGCTCGCGCACACTCACCCCTGCAGCCTCAAGGCCTGCAATCTCTTCGAGCAACTTGGTGACAGACAACACCACACCATTGCCAATGAAGCATTTGACGCCCTCACGCATGATGCCACTTGGAATCAAGTGCAGCGCAGTCTTGACGCCATTGATCACCAGTGTGTGGCCCGCATTGTGTCCACCTTGAAAGCGCACAACACCATCGGCCGACTCGGTGAGCCAATCCACCAACTTGCCCTTGCCTTCATCACCCCACTGAGTACCCACGACGACCACATTGCGTCCAGGTGTTTTTTTCATGCTTTTCATCAAGACAGCCCAATCACATTCATTGCCTGCAAAATCTCAAATTGATCTTGCCCTAGTTTCACACAACACCAACAAGGCTCATCGCCTCTTTGGCCTCATAGCTGGGTCACAGTCCAAGTGCCAGCGATCAAACTCAATTGTCGGTCACACTCGAACTCATCGAGCTCACTGCTGTGACCCGGAAGAACGCACACCACTGTCTCTCCTTGAGAGCGCAAATGACTGATGGCATGCCTCAAGTCCTCATCCTCTGCCCAGGGTGCTTTGATCGCGGCTTTTCGAGGTTGCTTGGGAACCACTTCAACCAAGGCCTTCAAATCCAAGCTAAAGCCCACCGCGCATCTGGCTCGACCAAAAATGGCGCCCACTTCATCGTAACGCCCACCCCTCACCAATGCATCTCCGCAGCCTTGAACGTAAATGGCAAAGCGAACACCACTGTAGTAACCGTAGCCTCTGGCATCAGCCAAATCAAAAACAACGGATTCTTTTAAGTGAGCACTCAAAGCACGCAGCTCATCGATGACGGGCTTGAACTCTGGCCATGCGGCAAAAGCTTTTTGCGCCTGATCCAAAACACCGACATCTCCGTACAAGTGCACCAGTTCGCTGAAAGCTTGCGCAAGCGTTGGCTCGACAGCGAAGTCTTTGAGCAGTCGATTGACCACTTTGATGTCCTTTTGAGAGAGCGCGCGCGTCATCTCTTGGTTGAACTCCAATCCACAAGCGGCTTTGGACAACAAAATGCCAACCACCCTCGCATCCCCAAAATCGACCAAGACACCAGGACAATTCACGGCTTTCAAACCAGAGAGCGCGAGATCGAGAATTTCCAAATCTGCCTCAATGCCGGCGTGGCCATAAAGCTCTGCACCCAATTGGAGCGGCTCCCTTGTGGCGTATGGCCTCTCAGGCAAGGTGTGTAAAACGGGTCCGCAGTAACACAATCTGCACACACCACTGCGATTGAGCAAATGCGCGTCAATGCGGGCCACTTGGGGTGTGGTATCGGCTCTGAGACCCAGCGTTCTGCCCGAGAGCTGATCGACCAATTTGAAAGTTTGCAAATCAAGCCTGGAGCCCGTTCCACTCAAGAGCGACTCCAAATGCTCAAGCATTGGGGGCATGACCAACTCATACCCATAGGAGCGCGCTGCATCCAAAAACAAACGCCTAAGCTCCTCGATGTGCCTGGCCTCAGAGGGCAACACATCGGCCAAATGATCGGGTAATACCCATGCTGAGGACATAAATAGGGGGGTGCCTAGAAATAGAGAAAAAGAAAAATGAAACCGCCTGTCCCAAAAGCTTCAGGACCCATGGATACATCAAACCCGTTATTTTACATTCTCCACAGCCACTTCAGCCACTTACAACAGTGCCAAATGCACCAAATTGCTGATGCGCTCCATGCGAAGAGAGTGCCATGGCTCAGGAGCACGGGTATTGGTGATGTAGGCAAAGGAGAACTCGCGCAAAGGATCCGCCCAGACGTAGGAAGTGCCCACCCCGCCATGACCAAACACGCCAGCGTGCGCCAAGGTACCCAGTCCTCGGGTGTTGATGCCCTCGCCTCTTAAGTGTGGCCCCAAAGCTCGGTGCATGGGCAGTCCTAGCATCATGTCCACGCGCTCGCCCGTGTAATCCTTCAAGCAATAAGCCAATGTTTTGGTTGATAAAAACTGCACCCCATTGAGCTCCCCACCCAGGACCATCATTTGGTAGAGCATGGCCATTCCTCTGGCGCTACCGTAGGCTCCACCACCTGGCGCACCTGAGCTTTGCCAAGTCCAAGAGCGACTCTCCATGCGTTCGCTCAAAACACGGGGCGAGTCCTGCGTCCACTCGTAGAGGTAAGCCATGCGCGCTTTGTGCTCAGCCTCCAAGCCCATGAAGAGCTCATGCTCCAACCCCAAGGGCTTCAGAACCCAAGCCCGCACAGCCTCTTTGAAATTGACGCCTAAAACCGCTTCCATGACCATTGCCAAAACCCAGTGTGCAGACAAAGAGTGGTAATGAACTTGCGAGCCAGGAGTCCACTCGAGACGAAAATCGCAGACCTCTCGCAAAATTTGACTCGAGTCCCCATAGGCTTGCTCTGTGATCTCTGCATTGGGAAATCCCGCTTGATGGGTGATCAACTCAAAGAGCGTGATGTCTGCTTTGCCATGTTTTGCAAAGCCAGGCAGGTAGTGACTCACCTTGGCATTGAAGCTGATCAAGCCCGCCTCCAACATGCGCCACAAGGCGCAGGCCAAAATCACTTTGGTGTTGGAGTACAAAAGCCACAAAGTCTGAGGGTGAGCGTGCACTGAGGACTCGCCTTGAGGGCCAGGGCGTTTGGCAAGGCCAAAGTCTTGCTCATAAATGATGCGCCCTTTGTGTGCCATGGCAACTTGGGCACCCGCATACCTTTGGTCTTGGATGTGCGACTCAATGAGTTGCGTGAGCTCCAGTAATTTTTGAGAGTCCAAAACTCGATTCAACTCTGCGTTCATGTTCGATACACCTCCAGATATTGAAGTCTAGACTGATGCGCTAGCCCGACTTTTGATCCAACCTTGGGCAAAGCGAGCAAGTGCAAACTAGTGCCAAAAGATCAAGCCCAAAATAAGCCCTAAGGCAATGGCCATGAGCCCAAAAAAGCGCACTTGCCCGTCTTGGAGTTGACTCACCTCTTGAAACAAAGCCTTCCAACGACTGGGCCAACAAAACGGAAAGACACCCTCAATGATGAACACCAGGGCCAAAGCCGCCAAAAAAGTATCCCAACTGAGTGTCACGCGCGCACCTTGTGCAGACAAGCGAACCACTCAAACCCAAAGTGCAGTTGCTCTAAACGCCTGGGGCTCAAAGCCAAACTCCTCAGTGCTTGCCAGAGGAGCCAGAGCTGCGCATGGCTTTGAAGAAATCGCTCGATGGATCGACGACCATCACATCTGACTTTTTGTTGAAGGTCGATTTGTAGGCCTCCAAGGAGCGATAGAACTCGGCAAACTGAGGATCCTTGCCAAAGGCATCGGCGTAGAGTTTGGCCGCTTGGGCATCGCCTTCACCCTTGATTTTTTGAGCATCGCGGTAGGCATTGGCGATGGTCACCTCGCGTTGGCGATCTGCATCGGCACGTATTTTCTCGCCCTCGGCTGCACCCGTTGAGCGCAACTCATTGGCAACACGTTTTCTCTCGGCCTCCATGCGTCGATACACCGACTCGGTGATGGTGTCCACATAGTCTGCTCGCGTCATGCGCACATCCACCACATCAATCCCCCAAGGCTTATCGCCTTGAACTTTTTTGAGCACCTCAGCCTTCACATCTTTCATCACGGTCTCTCTCTTCTCAGAGAGCAACTCTTGCACTGTGTGCTTGTTGATTTCTTGCTGAAATGCATTTCTCACCACACGCGCCAATTGCATCGCACCGGCTTGCTCATCCAAGCCCACGTGGCGAATGAAGTTGGATGGATCGGTGATCCTCCAGCGCACAAACCAATCGATCACCATGCGCTGCTTCTCTGCCGTGAGCATGGGCTCTGTATCGGCGTTGTCCAAAGTGAGCAAACGCTTGTCAATGTAGGTCACATTTTGAAAAGGAGGGGGAAGCTTGAAATTCAATCCAGGCTGGGTGATGACCTCTTTGATTTGTCCCAGGGCATAGACCACGCCAAATTGACGCTGATCAACCACGAAAATGGTGGAGCTCACGATGGCCAAGGCCACGAGTGTTGAGGTGATGTAAAAACCAATCTTGTGCATAGTGTTCATTCTCGTCTTAACGACCATCACGGTCACGACCACGCCCATCGCGAGCGCGCAAATCCACGGAGCCAGGGTTGGCACTCGCACTGGAGTCGCCACCGTATCCGCCCAAACCGGGAGAAGCGCCCGAATTGAAGGGCAAAGAGCCCCCATTCATTGCGTTTGAGCCCGCCTGAGAGGAGCCGCCCCCAGTGGCGCCAGCTGAGCCAGCAAAGCTGCTTCCTCCTGAGCCACCCACGCCAGAAGGAGGTGAATTTTGTGAGGTGAGTTGAATGATCTTATCCAGTGGCAAGTACAAAAGATTTTGACCTTGATGGGTATCAACCAGCACCTTTGAGACGTTGGAGTAAATTTGCTGCATGGTGTCGATGTACATGCGGTCTCTTGTGACTTGGGGTGCTTTTTGGTACTCGGCGTAGAGCGAGCGAAAGCGCTGCGCATCACCCTCGGCTTGAGCCACAATGCGAGCCTTGTAGCCATCGGCCTCCTCTTTGAGCCGAGAGGCAGCACCCACAGCCCTAGGGATCACATCATTGGCGTAAGCCTCGGCCTCGTTTTTGGCTCTCTCCCTTTCTTGCCCGGCTTTGAGCACGTCATCAAAGGCGGCTTGGACTTGCTCGGGCGGCCTCACCCCACCTTGCTCCAAATTGATGGCCACCACCTCAATGCCCACCCGGTACTGATCCAAGATGTTTTGCATGATGGCACGAATGCGCGGTGCGATTTGGTCTCGATCTTCAGACAAGGCGGCGTCCATGCGCATTTTTCCAACCACCTCACGAGCCGCAGTCTCCGCGGCCTGAATCACCGCGTCGGTTGGGTTTTTGCTCTCAAAGAGATATGCCCTGGCGTCTGTCAAGCGGTACTGAACCGCAAACTTCATCTCTAAGATGTTCTCATCCTCTGTGAGCATCGCCGACTCCCTGAGCCCCGTGGCCTTGATCACCACGTCGCGCCCCACGTCGACAGACCTGATTTGAGTCACAAACACCAACTCATGGCGCTGAATGGGATAAGGCAAACGCCAGTTGAATCCCGCACCCAAAGTGCTGTGGTACTTGCCAAACTGAGTGATCACGGCTTGCTGTCCCTCTTGGACAATGAAAAAGCCTGAACCCATCCAAACCAAAAACACGATCAACCCAAGCAAAGCCAAAGCAAACTTGGCACTCTTGGGGTCCCCAGTGAAACCCGATCCACCTGAGGGAGGCGTTCCATTGGGCTGGGATGCATTGGGCTTGTTGCCACCAAAAAAGCCCGCTATTTTTTGATTGAAGTCTCTCCACAACTCATCCAAGTCGGGAGGACCACTGGGCGCTCCATTGTTGGGCGTTTTGGGGCTCGGCGTTTGGGGGGAATGACCTGAGGTGTGAGGTGTCTCAGGACTTGACTCATGAGGCTGGCCCCCACTTGAGTGAGGATCATTGGGTGTTTGCTCAGACCACATCAAATGGGGTCGATCTTTTGACCCGTGAGAGAGTCCATTCGTGAGAATGGGCGTTTTGCTCGGGGACAAGCGCTCAAGCAATGCCAAAGACCGGGTCAAAACTTGACCAAGAAACAAATGGAGCCAACCGCGAAGGGTTTGTTTTGGATTGAAGGTGAACTTCATGAAAATGGAATTACTTTCTTAGACATTGACATTTGAACACGTTGACCAGCCAAGTTCCCCCAAGACAAAGGGTAAGAGCCAATCGATCTGACATGCCACAAACTGTGATTTTCAACTCAAACAGGACCTAAGCTTAGAAATCGAACAACAAAAACAATTCTTTTTTGGGAATTACAACAGATTTGCAACTGTTGCGCCTAAAAGGACAAAGGCAGCCTTTTTTCAGTGCAATCGCCCCATAGGATCCATCTCAAAAACGCCCAACTCCGCCGTTTGCTCACCCACTTTGAGTGGGGTTTGATCAAAGGCCCATTGCGCCAAACTTTCCCTGAGCTTGGGCAACCCCTCGCCAGAGGCAGCGCTCAAGAAGATCCTCTTGAACTCACGAGACTCAAACTCGTAGTGATCCACCATTCTCACAGGTCTCACACTGTGCTCCAAGGCGTCTATTTTATTGAAAACCAACCACTGCTCGACCTCAGCAGCCCCAATATCGGCCAACACCCTTTGCACTTGTACGAGTTGCTCAGCCCAATTGGGGTTAGATGCATCGACCACGTGCAAGAGCAAATCCGCCTGAGCCGCCTCTTGCAGCGTTGCCTCAAATGCATCCACCAATGTGTGCGGCAAATCTCGAATGAATCCCACCGTGTCAGACAAAGAAACGCTGGTTGGAACACCCAAGTGCTCGCCCAAATAAAGCTGGCGAGTGGTGGTGTCCAAGGTCGCAAAAAGTTGATCTGCAGCGTAGGTCTGCGCCTTGACCAAGGCGTTAAAGAGGGTTGACTTTCCCGCATTGGTGTAACCCACCAAGGAGACACCCAAATGGTCATTTCGGCTTCGTTGCCTGCGTTGCGTGGCGCGTTGCTTTTTGACGCGCTCAAGTTTTTCTTTGGTGCGCTTGATGGACTGAGAGATCATTCTGCGATCCAACTCAATTTGTGTCTCACCAGGCCCTCCGCGAGTGCCAATGCCCCCGCGTTGTCGCTCCAAGTGTGACCACCTGCGCACAAGCCGAGTGCTCAAATACTGCAATCGCGCCAACTCCACTTGGAGCTTGCCTTCATGAGAGCGCGCCCTTTGCGCAAATATCTCCAAAATCAACATCGTCCTGTCGTTGACCGCCATGCCCATGTGCCGCTCTAGATTTCTTTGCTGTGCAGGACTCAAAGCTTGATCAAAAAGGATTTCTTGTGCATCCATGGCAATGGCCATGTCTTTGATCTCTTGCGCTTTGCCTGAGCCCACAAACAGTGCAGCATCGGGTGCTCGTCTTTTGCACACAAAACGGTGCACAGGAACCAAGCCAGCGGTTTGAGCCAAAAGCCCCAACTCCTCCAACTCTTGATCGAAGTGGGGATCCCCAAAGTCGACGCCCACCAACATGACTCGGGCAGTGGAAGGAGGTGCGGTTTCAAACAAAGTGTTTGTCAACCCAAGGCGTTGAGGACAAAAACAGACAAGAGCTGCTTTGACAAGCGTTGAAGACGATCAAGAGCCAAGTGTCCTCAAGCACCTTCGCCAGAGGGCGCATCGCCCAACTCGGCCGAGGTGAAGTTCACAGCTCTTCCAGGCACTATGGTTGAAATGGCGTGCTTGTAGACCATCTGTGTGACCGTGTTGCGAAGCAAAACGACGTACTGGTCAAATGACTCAATTTGACCTTGAAGCTTGATGCCATTGACCAAATAAATGGACACAGGCACGTGTTCACGGCGAAGCAAGTTGAGAAAGGGGTCTTGAAGGAGTTGACCTTTGTTGTTCACGATATTCTCCGTGTTCGAATCGATTGAAGTGACTTGGATTGCTTGGAATACCTACACGATACCACAGCTTTCAAGCGCCCATGCAAATCAGGTCTCTTTGTAAGGATTGTGGGAGGTTTTGAGCTCAATTCTGAGCGGTGTTCCTTGCAAATTGAACTCTTTTCTGAAGCGTCCTTCTAAAAAACGCTTGTAGGAATCGGTCACGTGTTCAAGCGAGTTTCCATGCACCACAATCACCGGTGGGTTTTGGCCACCTTGGTGAGCGTAGCGCAATTTGGGTCTAAACATACCCGCTCGCTTGGGAGCTTGGAACTGCACCGCCTCGAGCAACAACCTTGTCAAAATGGGGGTGGACATTTTGCAAAACGCCGCCTTGTGCGCTTGCCCGATGCTGCTCCACACGGGACCCAAACCTTGGCGCTTGATGGCTGAGATAAAGTGCAGTGAAGCAAACTTCAAAAAAGCCAAGCGCGTCTCAATCGAACGCTGCACGAGCTCTCTTTGGTAAGCATCGATGGCGTCCCATTTGTTGACCGCCAAGACAACAGCACGACCACTCTCCAAAATGTAGCCAGCAATGTGCGCGTCTTGATCGGTCACCCCTTGCGTGGCATCCAAGAGGAGGAGTACCACATTGCAAGAGGCAATGGCTTGTAGGGTCTTGACCACTGAGAACTTCTCAATGGCTTCAAACACTTTGCCTTTCTTTCTCAAGCCCGCCGTGTCGATCAAATCATAGGTCTGCCCCTTGTACTCCAAGGGAACGTGGATGGCGTCTCGGGTGGTCCCAGGCATGTCAAAGGCAACCAACCTCTCCTCACCCAACCAAGTGTTGATGAGAGTGGATTTGCCCACATTGGGCCTACCCGCGACGGCCAAGCGTATGGGGCCGTCCTCCTTAGGGCCATCGTCAAGGTCTTCCTCATCATCGGGCAAATGCAAGGGCTCCAAGGCCAATTCCACCATGCTTCGAATGCCTTGACCGTGAGCAGCAGACACAGCGTGCACGCCACCCAATCCAAGCTCAAAGAACTCCGCCAATTGCTGACCCTCTTGCATGCCCTCTGCTTTGTTGGCCACGAGCAAAGTGGGCTTGGAGAGCTTGCGCAGATAATTGGCGATGTCATAGTCTTGCGCGGAAATACCCTCTCGCGCATCCACCACAAAAACAACCACATCGGCCTCGGCCACGGCTTGCCGAGTCTGTTTGGCCATTTCCTTGTAAATCCCTTGGGTCGCATCGGGCTCGAATCCACCCGTGTCGATCACAATGAATTCTTTGCTCCCCAAGCGAGCATCCCCGTAGTGGCGATCGCGGGTGAGGCCCGCAAAATCAGCCACGATGGCATCGCGAGATTTGGTCAAGCGATTAAAGAGCGTGGATTTACCCACATTGGGTCGCCCAACAAGGGCCAAAACTGGTTTCACAACAATGGTTTTTCAATAAAAAGAGAACAAAGCCTCAAAGGGCTTTTCAACACCAATACCCAACACTCATCAGGTCTGATGCACGCTAGAGAACCGTTCACTCAAGGACGCCATGGGACAGCCTTGGTGAAAAAAGCCTCAGTCAAAAACGTAGGACTGAACCCATCCTTTTTTGGTCACCACCACAAACCCCTTGGCAAATGCAATGGGACTGCCCACGACATCGCCTTCGGACAGGCTCAACTGCTGCACCACGGAGCCGTCCTTGAGATCCATCACAAAGACGTTGCCCAGTGTATCTGCAACAACCAAGCCCTTATCGGTCACCAAAGGCGCGCTCAATCGACGGTATTTCAAACGGTCGCTGTCCCAAAGCCTCTCACCACTGGTTCTGGCCCAAGCCAACACAACACCATTGCTCTCAACACCAATCAAAGCTTCTGCATTGCCAGCTAGACCCAAATCTCCATTGGCGCTTCGAGTCCACAGCAAGTTGCCTTTGACTGCGTTCACGCAACCCACCTGTGCTTGAAAAGCTCTCACACACACCACATCGCCAAAGCGATAAACGGGAGCAACAAGATCGACCAATCGCTCCAAATCGTTCACACCTCTGGGTACTGCAATGGGGGTCTCAAACTTGGTGCTGCCATTGTTGGGGTTCAAACCCACCAAGCGACCAGAAAACCCACCAATCAAAGTGTCATGCACTGCCAACAAGACACCCTTTTGATTCAAGATCAAAGGATCTCCGGCTCTTTGCTGTGACCAAAGTTTGATGCCCTTGGCCAAGTCGTAGGCGACAACCGAACGATCGGCCAAGAGAACAAAAACGCGCTCGCCCGCAATCAAAGGGGTCGTGAGCCCTTGAGCCAACAAAGGCAAGCGGTAGAGTTCCCCTTTTGAGGTGAACACGATCAAGCGATTGTCTTGACTGAGCACTGCAAAATGCTCCCCATTTCCACCCACACCCGCAACCAATGGAGTCTTCAAATCAATGGACCACAGGGGTTTTCCTGAATCGATGGATAGGGCTTGAACCTTTCCGCTCTCAGAGGCCAACACCAATGTGCTCGCGTTGGAGTAAGGGGTCAAATATGCGTTCATGGGTGCGAGCGAAGCACTCCAGGCTTTGGAGACAGCAACCCGTTTGGCACTGAGCGTGACTTCCTTGGGCTCAGGCCTCTTGAGCGAGGAGCAGGACGCCAAAAAAACCAACACCAACAGCCCCAAGAGCAAACGCGAGCTGGCCTGTTGACCGCTCTTGAAAAAAGACAAAAAGCTCATGTGTTTCGCATTCAAGGTTGAGACTCCTGGGCATGAACATCCACACCCAATGCGGCCAATTTGACTTCCACAATTTGTCGGTATTGTGTTCTCTCGGTCATGCCCTTCCAAGCCGCCAAGTATTTGTCCTTTGCTTCTTGAGCATTGTGCTCAAGCATCAACGCGTCGCCCATGCGATCGTTGGCCAGGGACTCAAAGGCCTTGGGAAACTCTTTTTTCAACCAATCTTTGGCCTCTTGGGTTTGTTTCCCATCCAAAGCCAAGGATGCAAGCCTCAAGCGAGCAATTGAGACCAAACCGGGATCGCTTGCGTGATCCACCACCCAAACCAATGCTTTTTTGGACAACTCAGGTTTGGCATGATCGGACCAAAATTTAGAGGCCAACAAGCTGGCGTGAGCCGCATAGGTGGCAGAGGAAAACTTGTCTTGCATGTCGGCCAATGACCTCTCCACCAAAGCCTCATCAGACGAGGCAACCGCTTGGTCCACACTTTGGAACAAGACACTGGCTTGCAGGGCTTGGCGGTTTTGCCAATATTGCCAGACGTTCCAACCACTGTAGGCAGCCAAC
>Ga0208618_1000325_pt1 | contig 22645 bp, 22 predicted proteins | sample CryBogCBE18Jul08_FD_184585 | JGI IMG/M metagenome (GOLD analysis project Ga0208618, IMG submission 184585) | Freshwater microbial communities from Crystal Bog, Wisconsin, USA - CBE18Jul08 (SPAdes) | ecosystem: Environmental > Aquatic > Freshwater > Lake | place: Crystal Bog, Wisconsin, USA...
GAGCGGGTGTGGGCGCTGGAGGGGGCGCAACAGCTGCAGGCGAATCGGCAACTTCACTGGCGGGTGCACTGGGCGCAAACACGGTGTTGGGTGACCACAGCTCTGCAGTGGACGCCTCTTGTATGGCTTTCTCGTTCCAAGTGATGCCCCAAGTGAGCGCCATCACCAAAAGCAAGTGAACGCAAAGGGAGAAAGCAACAGAGGGCCAGTTGCGCTCGCGCTCAGGGGGTAAAAATACACTGGAGGATTGCGAGCTCATGAGAACAAAGGTGCGCCAAGGGTATGCGCACAAAGCATCGTGTTGGTCACCCCATGAGCGTGTTGCATGTCAATTTTGGGTGATTTGCACAGACAACCCCACCTTTTGAACGCCAGCGCGTTGCAACAAGTCGAGGACCTTGACCACCTCTGCATAGGTGAGGGATTTGTCACCAAAAATGATGACCGGTGTGTTGGCTGCATCTGCTGAGGCTTGTTGCAAGGCGAGGGTTTTGGCAACGATCTCGCTCACATCAACCTCTTGCGCTTCCTCATTTGAGGCCGATGATGAGTTCATCGCTGCATTCAATGTTTTGGCAGTACCGGTGGCAAAACTCTTGAGGTAAATCTTGTGGTCGCTCTTGAGCTCAATGCGAATGACTTGCTCAGGCGCGGTGGAGGCCTTTCCAACACTTGGCACATCAATGACACTGGTGCTGATCAAGGGAGCGGTGACCATGAAAATGATCAAGAGCACCAGCATCACATCGATGAAGGGCACCATGTTGATTTCATTCATGGTTCTGCGCTTGGAGCGCGAGCGAGATGAGATTTGAGCCATGCGAGTAGCGTCTTAAAGATTGCAGGGCTCAGTGGGGAGACTGAGTGAGTGAGCCCACGTTGCGTTGCAAGATGTTGCTGAACTCTTCCATGAAGGTCTCCATGCGAATGGAGATGCGATCAATGTCTCTGGCAAAGCGGTTAAAGGCAAGCACGGCTGGAATGGCGGCAAAGAGTCCAATGGCCGTGGCCACCAGCGCCTCTGCAATGCCTGGAGCGACTTTGGCCAAAGTCACTTGCTGCAGCGCAGCCAAACCTGTGAAGGCATGCATGATGCCCCAGACGGTTCCAAAAAGCCCCACGTACGGAGAGACAGAACCCACTGAGGCCAGCCACGACAGGCTTGACTCAATGTCATCCATCTCACGCTGCAGACTCGCGCGCATGGCGCGGTTGGCGGCATCGACAAGCACAGAAGGATCGGTGATGCGGCGCTCACGCAGCTTTTGGTATTCGCGCATGCCACTGGCAAAAATACGCTCCATGGGGCCTGCGGTGCGGGCGTTTTGTGAGGCCGAGCCAAAGAGCTCGTTCAAGCTCTTGCCTGACCAAAATTCGCGTTCAAATTCTTCGTTCAGCGCTTTGATTTTTTTGAGTGAAAAAATCTTTTTGAAGATCGCGCTCCAACTCGTGATGGAGACCAAAAAAAGGATCAACACCACGAGTTGGACCACCCAACTCGCATTCATCAAAAGGGTAATGATGCTGAAATCTTGATTCATGAAAAATAGTCCAAAATGATTTTAGGAATGCGCGCAGGTTTTAAAGTTTGAGCGTTCACCCACCCGATGCGGATGGTGCCCTCACACAGCAAAGTTGGCTCACCCGAATGGGTGTCAATTCGAGAGGCCGTTTGAGCAATCACCAAGCTGGCTTTTCCCACCTCTTGGGCTTTTGCGCTCACGCTCAACAAGTCATCGAGCCTACAGGGTTGGTGGTATTTCATCTGCGTCTCACTCACGATGAAGAGGCCTTGATGCTCTTTGAGCAAATTGTGCTGCTCCAAGCCAAAGCTTCTGAGCCATTCGGTGCGAGCTCTTTCAAAGAATTTTAAATAATTTGCATAAAAAACGATACCACCCGCATCGGTATCTTCCCAATAAACCCGCACAGGCCAATTGAATATCATCTTTGACTCCAAAATTGATGCATTCGTGCGACCGCTTGCTCTAAGTCTTGCATCGAACTTGCAATGGAGATTCGAACAAAATGCTCCACCTCATGCTGACCAAAGTCTCTTCCTGGGGCAAGCGCGATTCTGCACTCATGCATGAGTTTCATGGTGAAGTCCCAACTGTTGTCAACGCCAAAGCGGGTGTACAAAGGGCGGCAATCCGCCCAGCAGTAAAAGGCGCCATCGGGTGTGACGGGGACATCAAAGCCAAGTGCCTTGAGTTGTGGGACCAAATAGTCGCGTCTCGCTTTGAAGGAGGCTTTGCGTTGCTCAAACAGGTTCAGGCTGCTGGGCTCAAAGCAAGCCAAGGCAGCATGTTGGGCAATGCTAGATGGGCAGATGAAGAGGTTTTGTGCAAGCCTCTCAAAGGTGGGGGCCAACTCCAAGGGCGTGACCACCCATCCCAAGCGCCAGCCGGTCATGTTGAAGTACTTGGAGAAACTGTTGATGCTGATGATCTCGTCATCAATGGCCAACGCGCTTTGAGCCTCTTGCTCTCCAAAGGCCAGACCCAAGTAGATCTCATCGACCAAGGTGATGCCTGAGCGAGCTTTGACAAAGTGGTGGATGCGCTTGAGTTCCTCAAAATCGATGCAAGTGCCCGTTGGGTTGGAGGGCGATGCGAGCAACACGCCTCGGGTGTTGTGCTGCCAATGCGACTCAATCTGAGAGGCGCTCAACTGGAATTTGCTCTGAGCGTTTGTGGGCAAGAGGGTGGGCACGCCTTGGGCCACGCTCACAAAATGCCGGTTGCAAGCGTAGCTTGGGTCCGGCATCAAAATTTCGTCCCCAGCTTCAATGAGCGCCAAAGCGCTCAAGAGCAAAGCTGCAGAGGCGCCAGCAGTGACGGTGATGCGGGCGGGCTCGATGTGGAGTCCCCAGCGCTGGAGGTACCACTGGGATATGGCCTGTCTTAATGCATGTGTGCCGCTGGCGTGGGTGTATTGTGTGAGGCCTGAAGAAATGGCTTCTTGCGCAGCTTGTTCAACCAATGGAGCTGCCTTGAAGTCGGGCTCTCCAATGTTCAAATGAATCATCTCCCCCATGCTTGATTCGGTCGCGCCAATGGCCTGAGCAGCTTTGGCAATTTCCATCACAAAAAAGGGTTCAATGGCTTGAGCCCGCGCGGATACTCTCATGGGTGAAAGCCTCAGCCTTGGGGAGAGGAGTGGGAGTGAGGGAGTGAGGACGATGAGTCGATCTCAGCCGCTCTGAAGGAGCTGGCCAATTCGTTGAGCACTGCATTGACATATTTGTGTCCATCGGTGCCGCCAAATTGCTTGGCCAGTTCAACGTATTCATTCAAGACCACTCGCCAAGGGACATCCAAGCAGTGTTTCAACTCGAACACGCCCAGCCACATGACTGCTCGCTCAATGGGGCTGATCTCGCTCAAAGGCCGATCCAAAACGGGCACAATGGCTGCGTCCAGGCTCGTGCGTTCTTTGGCGCATCCGTGCAAGAGCGCATCGTAGTGCACGGAGTCTGCTTTTTTAAAGCCCACCAAGTCGCGCGTGAACACATCGATGTCTTCAGGTTCGTTTTTGCCAATGATCAATTGGTAAAGTGCTTGCAAAGCGAATTCTCGAGCTCGGCTTCGTGCCGATTTGCTGGGTGCTTTGCTCGGCTTTACAGGGGAGGGCGTTGCCTCTTGATCTTGCAAGGATTCACTCAAGGCGTGAATCAATGCGCTTTCATTGAGCTCAGCGGCGGGGTTGGGAGTGCGGTTGCTCATCAAGCCCAAGTCTCCAAAATTTGGATCATGTGCAGCGCCACTTGAGCCGCCTCTTGGCCCTTGACCTCTTGGCGCGCTTGGGCTTGCTCGGTGTTCTCTGTGGTCAAAATGGCATTCACAATGGGCACATGAAAGTCCAGTGAGATTTGGCTCACGCCACGAGCGGACTCATTGGCCACGAGCTCAAAGTGATAGGTCTCGCCTCTGATGATGCAGCCCAGAGCAATCAAAGCGTGAAAGGGTTGGGGTTCTTCAATTTGGGCCAAGGCTTGCAATGCCAAAGGGATCTCTAGGGCGCCAGGCACTTGAACCAAAGAAATATTGGGAGCCAAGACACCGCAGGCGAGCAATTCTTTGATGCAAGCATTCTTCAACGCATTGGTGATCTCGGCATTGAAGGCAGACTGCACGATGCCAATGTGAGCATTCTTGGCTCGCTCAGCGTGCAAGTGAAGCACAGGCTCGTTGCTGACTCTCTCAGACTGGCTTTTGAGGTGTTCGGGTAAATTTTGTACAAAAGCTGCTTGCTCTTGGGTGCTTTGAGCTTGGGGCTTAGAGGGTGTGAACATGGGCGCTTAAGGGGTGTTGAGTGGGTTGAGGGATCACGCCGCTTGGTGCGTGGTTTTGGACACATAGCCTTCAATCTCGAGTCCATAGCCAGTCATGCTGGGCATGCGTCTGGGCGTGCCCAAGAGTCGCATTTTGTGAACGCCACATTCTTTCAAAATTTGTGCGCCAATGCCGTAACTTCTGAGGTCCATGCGGCCTCTCTCTGGGCCGTGCATGGATTTGGCGTTGCCTTGAAATTGATCGAGCAGTTGTTGCGCATTTTCTCCCGCGTTCAAGAGCACCAAAACGCCAGCCCCAGCTTGGGAAATGGCGGCCAAGCTCTCGTCCAAGCCCCAGGTGTGCATTTTGCGGTTCACTTCCAGCGCATCAAGAACCGAGAGCGGCTCGTGGACTCGTGTGAGCACCACATCAGACGCATCCCATTCACCTTTGACCAAAGCCAAGTGCACGCCTTGACCCAAAATGTCTTGGAAAGCATGGGCGGTGAATTCGCCTTGAGCGGTCAATAAAGGGCGAGAGGCAATTTTCTTGAGCAAGGTCTCGTTTCGGCTTCGGTATTCGATCAAGTCGGCAATGGTGCCGATGTGCAACTGGTGTTGGCTGGCGAAGCGCTGCAAGTCTGGCAAGCGTGCCATCGTGCCATCGTCGTTCATGATTTCACAAATCACGGCGCTGGGGCTGTGGCCGGCCAATCTGGCAAAGTCACAACCAGCCTCTGTGTGCCCTGCTCGCATGAGCACTCCGCCCTCAACCGCTTGTAATGGGAACACGTGTCCGGGCTGAACCAAATCGCTGGCTTGCGCTTTGGGGTCAACGGCCACTTGGATGGTGCGTGCACGGTCAGCCGCTGAGATGCCAGTGGTGACACCTTCTGCTGCCTCAATGCTCACGGTGAAAGCGGTCGAGTAGACCGTGCCGTTTTGCGAAGCCATGGGCGGAAGGTTTAGATAAGAACACCGCTCCTTGGTGAGCGTCAAACAAATGAGGCCTCGGCCAAAACGGGCCATGAAGTTGATGGCCTCGGGTGTGACGCAATCGGATGCGAGCACCAAGTCGCCCTCGTTCTCTCGATCCTCTTCGTCCACCAAGATCACCATGCGACCTTCTTTCATGTCTTGGATGATGGTCTCAACGGGGGAGATGGGCTCCAGGCTAGGGCTTGCGTTGTCGTTCATGATGATGATGCGTGATGGGGAACAGACACTGCGCTTAACATGCGTTGCACGTAGCGTGCGACGGTGTCGATTTCCAAATTGATGTGCTCGCCCACTTGCAACTCTTTGAGTGAAGTGTTTTGCAAGGTGTGAGGGATCAAATTGATGCTGATTTCACAGCCTTTTGGCGAATCGGTGACGGAGTTGATGGTGAGACTCACACCGTTCAAGGTGATGGAGCCTTTGTAGGCCAAGTACACGCCCAAAGAGGGAGGTGCCATGACGCGCAACTCCCAGCTCTCGCCAACGGAGGCAAAGTGCGTGACCGTGCCGACCCCATCCACGTGACCTGAGACGATGTGCCCGCCCAAGCGATCTTGGGCTCGAAGCGCCTTCTCCAAGTTGATGAGTCTCTTGGTGGCCAAGCCGTGTGTTTTGGCCAAAGACTCGGCCGAGATCTCAATGCAAAACCGATCCAAGCTCAAATCAAGTGAGGTCACGGTCATGCAAGCGCCATTCAAAGCGATGCTGTCGCCCAAACCCACGTCGGCCAAGTAGTTGGCAGGCGCTTGGAGTGTTAATTTTTTGCCATGCGACTGGGTTGGCCCCAAATCTTGCACATCGATGATGTGGCCTAAGCCAGTGATGATTCCTGTAAACATGGGGGATATTTTCGCAGAGAACGAGCACAGAGTGTTGCTATGTTGAGAAACCTTTTGCAATAAATCGAGGTTTTTGTTCTTTACAAGGCTTGCTTCTTGGCGTCAGTGCGAGCTCAGGGCAGATTTTGCGCCTTTTCTCTCGGCCACGATTCGCAAGTCTTCCCCAAGGAGCGAGAAGGATTGAAATTCAAGCGCCATGGCTTTGGAGAGTTCTTGCAAAGCGGGTAAGGCACTCATGGGTCTTGCCGGTCCAATCCATTTGGGAGCCAAGTAGAGCAAAAATTCATCGATGAGTTCGGCCTCAATCAAGGCTCCATTCAATGTGGCGCCCGCTTCGATGTGCACTTCGTTCATGGCTTTGAGGCCCAAGTCTCTCGCCATGGCTCTCAAATCCACTTCTGGTTTGGAGCCAGGCTGAGAGTTTTTGGGCAGTCCAATGACCTCAACGCCCAAGTCTTTGAGGGCGCGCAGTTTGAGGGTGTGTTCGCGCCTTTTGAGCTCATCCATTTCGAGCAAAACTTCGCTTGCGTCCTCGCTCAATGGAAGCGCACAGTAGAGGTACATCGCACGCTTGAACTGCAAAGCCTTGGAGTCCAAGGGGGCTTTCAAGAGCGAATCCACTACCACCAAGGCGGGGGCCCTGGGTGTGTCTACACCTCTGACGTCTAGGCGTGGATCATCCAAGAGCAGGGTGCCAATTCCAGTGAGGATTGCACAAGCGCGCGCCCTCCACTGATGTCCATCGGCTCGGGCCGCTTCTCCAGTGATCCATTGCGATTGACCATTGAGCAATGCGGTTTGACCATCCAAGGAAGCGGCGATTTTGCTTCGCATCCAAGGTGTGCCCAAGCGCATGCGCTTGAAAAACCCTTTGTTCAGCTCGAGCGCCTCTTGCTCCAAGAGTCCGGATTCGACCACAATGCCATGGTCTTGGAGTTGAGCAACCCCTAAGCCATTGACTCTGGGGTTGGGGTCTGTGAGGCTTAAAAAGACGCGGGCCACGCCAGCTTGAATCAAGGCCTGGGTGCATGGAGGTGTTCTGCCGTGGTGCGAGCAAGGCTCAAGCGTCACATAAGCCGTCGCCCCTTGGGTCGAGTGCCCACGCGATTGAGCATCCCGAAGTGCCATCACCTCAGCGTGTGCCTGGCCCGCAACTTGAGTGTGTCCCACGCCAATGACCTGACCTTTTTCATCCGTGATCACGCAACCAACGCGAGGGTTGGGAGAGGTGATGAAGAGCGCCTTTTGTGCCTGATCAAGCGCCAATTGCATCAAGGAGTTGTGCTCGGCTCTTGAGTGCATGGACTGGGTAAGCGTGTGAGGCAATAGAGTGGTTCAAGCGATGCGTTGAACTTCAGCGAACTTCGTCCACCAAGGTCTTGAACTCATCGATGTCTTCAAAGCTTCGGTAAACGCTGGCAAAGCGAACGTAGGCCACTTTGTCGAGTTTTTTAAGCTCTCGCATGACCAATTCACCCAGGCGATGGGAGGCGATTTCTCGCTGTCCGAGCAGCAACAGTTTTTCTTCAATGCGTTCAATGGCCGAGTCGATTTGCTCGGTGCTCACTGGGCGCTTGCGCAATGCCAAGTTGAGTGAGCCTTGCAATTTTTGGCGTTCGTACTCGTTGCGACGCCCATCTTTTTTAACGATGGAGGGAAAGCTCACATCCGGTTTTTCATAGGTTGTGAAGCGTTTGTCGCAAGCCGAGCACTGACGCCTTCTGCGCACGAATTCGCCCTCCTCAGCCACGCGAGTCTCAATGACCGTGGTGTCCAAGTGAGCGCAAAAGGGGCATTTCATGTTGTCGCCGTCAGTCTCAACCGTAAACGGGGAATTGTCGGGTCAATTCGTGCACCTGTGCCCTCACCTTGGAGAGCGTTGCCTCGTCTGCGTGGTGCTCGAGCACATCGGCAATCAGGTGAGCAGTTTTCACGGCCTCTTGCTCCTTAAAACCACGTGTGGTCATGGCTGGAGTGCCAATTCTGATGCCGGAGGTGACCATGGGTTTTTCGGGGTCGTTGGGGATGGCGTTTTTGTTGATTGTGATGTGAGCTTGTCCCAGGACGGCTTCGGCCACTTTGCCGGTGATGCCTTTGCTCCTGAGGTCCACGAGCATCACATGACTTTGTGTGCCGCCGCTCACGATGCGAAGACCGCGCTCGGTCAAGGTTTTGGCCATGATGTCTGCATTTTTAAGCACTTGGGCTTGGTAGATTTTGAACTCAGGGCTCAGTGCTTCTTTGAAAGCCACGGCTTTGGCGGCGATCACATGCATCAAGGGGCCACCTTGGAGTCCGGGAAAGATGGCGCTGTTGATGGCTTTTTCGTGCTCACTCTTCATCAAAATGATGCCGCCACGAGGACCTCTGAGGCTTTTGTGGGTGGTGGACGTGACAATGTCAGCGTGAGGCACAGGGTTGGGGTAGAGGCCAGCGGCGATGAGGCCCGCGTAGTGGGCCATGTCAACCAAGAAAATGGCACCCACATCGCGAGCGACTTTGGCCATGAACTCAAAATCGATGTGCAAGCTGTAGGCCGAGGCACCCGCGATGATGAGCTTTGGTTTGCTCTCGTGCGCTTTTTTCTCAAAGGCTGGGTAATCGATGGCCTCATGTTCATTGAGTCCGTAGCTCACGACGTTGAACCACTTGCCGCTCATGTTGAGCGCCATGCCATGGGTCAAATGGCCGCCCTCGGCCAAGCTCATGCCCATGATGGTGTCACCTGGTTTTAAGAAGGCCAAAAACACGGCCTCGTTGGCTGAGGCGCCGCAATGGGGTTGAACGTTGGCTGCTTGTGCGCCAAAAATGGTTTTGACGCGCTCAATGGCCAGTTGTTCAGCGATGTCAACAAATTCACATCCACCGTAGTAACGTTTGCCTGGGTAGCCCTCGGCGTATTTGTTGGTGAGTTGGGAGCCTTGCGCTTGAAGGACAGCAGGCGAGGCGTAGTTCTCGCTTGCAATGAGCTCAATGTGGTCTTCTTGGCGTTGGTTTTCTTGAACGATCGCGCCCCACAATTCGGGGTCTGTGTGCTCAATGGAAATTTGTCTTGAAAACATGGTTTGTGTGTCCTAAGCAATGGAGAAGGGTTATCTTAAATTGAACCCAGTGACAGGTGTGTGATGTCTCTGAGTGGAGTCATGCCTTGGCAAGACCAATCTAAGCTGCCCAGGCGAACGACAAATCATTTCAATGAGCTGAAATGGTCCGCTTCCCAGTGGTTGATGTTGAGTGCGAGGTGTGCTTTGCACTCAACAATGTCCACGTCAATGAGGGGTGAGTGAATGCACATTCTCACCAAAGCTCATCTATCGCCAGTTGCGGCACAAGATGGAGTTTATCTTGATTCAGCCGCCTCTTCACTGAAGGAGGTTAATTTTTGGGCTTTTTCCCATAAATTTTCAACCAACCCGCCTGTGGCAGCTGTCAAAGAGGGGGGGGTGACCACGGTGGGCAGCTTGACCCCTTGAGCGACTTGTTTGAGTCTGGCTTGTTCGGCCAAAACTTTGCTGGAGTAGACCCCATCATCGCTGGCGCTGCTGTCTCCAACGTACATGTGGAGTCCACCTTCCAAAGATCCCGCTTTTTCGATGTAGTCTTTTAAGATTTTGACACCCACGCGCAAATTGGAAACGGGATCGAAAGCGGCCAAGTTCCCCCCAAAACCTTCGTATTTTTCAGAGTGCACGCGGGTCATGACTTGCATGAGACCTTGGGCCCCCACATTGCTTTGAGCAAAGGGGTTGAAACCCGATTCAATGGCCATGACGGCCAAAATCAATGTGGGATCGAGTTGATTTTTGGGCCCCAAGTCGTAGGCCTCCTCCACCAAAGCACTGATGGGCTCTGGGGCAACGTGGTATTTTTTGCTCAACCAAAAAGCAATGTTTGCTTGTTGTTTGGGCAATTCTGAGGGGTCAGTGGCTGTGGCACGGTCAACAGCATCCGCATCGGTCATGAGCCCCGTGTCATCGGCATGGCGCTGCTGCAACCAATTGATGAGTTGGAGTTCTCCGTTCTCTCGCAGTTCAGGGCGAAGCACCATGACCATGGTCAAGCAAAAAACGCCCAAGCCCAAAAGGGCCAAGCCACTGTGCGTGATGAAGAAAAAGCCTTCGGCCACGTCTTGTGCGAAAGCGATCACGGCAAGATTGAATTGTCTGAGTGCGTTCAAGGCACTGGCTCTTTTTAAAAGAGTTTGCATGTCTTTAAAACCTTACTCAAGCGGTTGGGGGTGGATCTGCATGGATGGGATAGATGCTCCACCCATGAGGCACCAAGCGATCACTTGATCCTCCTGTCCACATTGGACATGCCATGCAAACATGGACAAAAAGGAGGATGCTGCAAAGAAGTGAGCGTGATTGATATGACTGTCAAATAGCGTCGAAATGTGTATTTTAAAGGGGTTTGAGCCAGAAAATTGCCAATCAGAGGGCAAATTAAAACTAAAGTATTGATTATGGCTTTTTTCTTGGCTTTTCAACCCTGCAGAGTTTTGAAATGGAGTGAGAAAAGGCCTCTTGGGTCAGAATTTCAAAGTTTCAGGGCATCCCATGTTGGTGCAAAAGGAAAGCACGTTTTTAGTCAAAATGCCCAAGAGCCATATTGGTCAATGGGTGTGAAGCGTGCGGCTCTGGAATGCAAAGGGTTTGCTGTGCAATGACTTTTTCAGATGTTGTTTGCTGGGCTCGAATTGAAGAGCTAATTGGTGGCAAAGTTCAAAACAATCAAGAAAGCGTTCACAATATGGTTCTTTGATACCAAAGGCCAATGCATGAAGGGCTTTTGGCGTTTTATTTTTTAGAAGAAGAATTTCCAGTGATTGAACAAGACGCAGCCTCTAGCCCCCTGAGCCCAAGCCAATTGGACGAATTAACGTCGGGTGCTTTTTCAGCAACCACCTCCACTGAGCGTGCTCAACGCCTTCGCGCGTGGATCGATTCCAATCCCTCGATGGAGAGAATGCAAGAGGTGTTCAAGGAGATGAGTGCGCGCGACAAAGGAGCGGCCAAGCCTTTGCGTGAAAAAATTGACGAACTCAAAAAACTCAAAACCCAAGAGACATTGACCCAAGATTGGGTCTCCAAGGCGGAATTGATTTTGAGCGCAGAGCATTTGAATTTGGTGGATGCCTTGGCTTGGGTCAGGGACGCTGCCAAGGCTGGCGCTCCACTGTCCAAGGAGCCCTTGGCGCATCTCAAAGCTCAGATGGCTGAAAAAATCAAAAGGGTCGAGGATTTGGAGCACCGCTCGCAAGTCCAACGCGAAGCAGCCGTGCTGCTCGCTCAGCGCATTGAGGTTTTGTCCACCAAGCCTTGGCAAGACGCATTGGCACAGCAACAGAGTTTGGACAAAGATGTCAAACAATGGTTCGTTGAGAGAGATCAAATCACAGCTGACCCACTTTGGGCATCTGTAGACCCCAAGCACTCTCCCTTGATGCTCAACAGTGGCCAGCAGTTGCAAGCGGTTTGGGACGCTTTTGATGCAGCCTTGGTGCAAACCCAAAAAGCTTCTTTAGATGCAAGCGAAGCTCCTCCATTGGTTCCCGCTTGGGCTGAACAAATCAAAGCCACGCGAGCAGACGCCTCACCTCAAGCAGCGCATGCCCCTAGAGCGAAGGTGGATCCCGAGCAAAAAGCCAAAGCCACTGAGGTGGTGCAGGGGTTCTTGAAAGTACTAGAGGCCGAAGTCTCTGAAGGACATGGCAAGGCCAGCGCATCTGCAGCACTCGATTTGAAGAATGCACTTCGTGAGAATGCTCGCATGATCGACGAAAAACTCGAGCAACACGCTCAAAGTGTTTTGGCTGCGGCCAACGAGTTAGAAGGTTGGCAACGTTGGAGAGCTGACCAAATCAGAACAGAGTTGCTGGCCAAGGCCGAGGGTTTGTTCAAGCGAGTTCCAGCCAAAACCCCAAGTACAGCGCGCGTGACCAAGGTGACTCGTGCAGAGGGCAAGAAAAAAATCATCTCGCCAGATGCTGCTCCCCAAGCCTCTCAAGAGACAGGCGCACAAAGTGCCCCACCTGCTGAGCAACTTGACACGCATGACTTGGCCACCCAAGAGGATTCACCCCAAGCCCTTGCAGTGCATGCGCAAAGCTCAGTTGAGCCCCAAGAGTCTGGTGAACACTCAACCCAAGCTCAGACCGATGTGGGCGCTGAGGGTGCACAGGTTGTTGTCAACGCAGACGTTTTGGTTCAAGAAATTCGCACGCCTTTGCCCCAAGAGATGACTTGGGTGCCGGTTGTGGGTGGGCGCAAAATGCAAGAAATCTTGCGTGACTTGCGTGAACAATGGAAGCAAACCGATCAAGGTGGTTTGCCCAATCATGCCTTGTGGAAAAAGTTTGACCAAGCCTGCAACCGTGCATACAAAGTGGTTGAAGTTTGGCAAGAGAAAATCAAAAAAGAAGGTGCAGAGCACAAGGCCCAGCGCTTGGCTTTGATTGAAGAGGTCAAGGCGTTTGCTCAGACCAAGGCTCAAGGACCCGAGTGGAAGGTCGTTGCACGTCAATTGCATCAGTACTCTGAGCGCTGGAGAGAGTCTGGTCATGTGAGCGAGCGGGTTTTTGCCGAGTTGCAGCCGATGTGGAAAGAGGCCATGCGTTTGGCCCATGAGCCGCTAGAGAAGGTCCAAGCCGCAAGCATCGAGAGAAGAAATGCTTTGATTGAAGAAGCCAAGGTTTTGGGGGCGGAGAATCATTTGCGCATTGATGCGGTGAAAAATCTCCAGCAGCGTTGGCAGCAAGAGTCACAAAGTGTTTTGCTCGACAGAAAGCAAGAGCAAAAGCTTTGGGATTTGTTTCGCGAGCCCATTGACGCTGCCTTTAACCGCAAGACCCAGCAACGTGAACAGAACATGGCTGCTTTGAGCGCGCACGATGAGGCTGTGGTTCGTGCCTCTAAAGCGCTTGAGGAAGCGGTGCGTTTGGAAGATGCGAAGTTGATCAAAGAAAGAATGCAAGCACTCGATGCTGCGTTGCGAGGTCAAAGTGATGCTCAATCTGAAGCCCTCAAAGCATCTGCTCCTCAGGCCTTGTCACAAGAGACACCGCCTGCCTTGGCTCAAGAAGAACTTGCGCCTTCTGTTGCCGCAAGTGAATTGACCCCCACGTCCCCGCCAGAAACGGCTGATATGGCGGCACCTGAGGCAACCCCAGAGCCAGGACTCAATGCTGAGGCAGAGCACAGCGAAGCGGTTGCTCCAGCGCCTGCGCCCGCGCCCAAAGCCCCAGCAAAGCCAGTGGTGGCTGTTAGAGGCGATGATCGGCCAGGACAAAAGCCAGGGCTTGCTCAAGCCTCAGCTCCAAGCAAAGATGCTCGCCCAAGCAAAGGTGGATTGGGTCGTGGACCCAAAGACCATGCGCCGGGCAAGGGGCGACGCGAGTTTGAAGGTCAAGCAAGACCCTCTCGTTTTGACGATGCTCCAAGAGGTCCAAGGCTCTCGGATGCAGCCTTCAGGGTGCAGCGCCAAGCTCTTGAGTCGGCACAGCAGACCCTTAGGAAACTCTCGGCCATGGCGCACGGCGAGTCATTGATGCAGTTGATGTCTGCTTGGGAGCATCGCGATGTGGAGCGTGTGCCCGCTTTGCGAGAACTGAGTCCTAAACTGAGTCCTGCAGATCGGCAACTGATGGTTCAAAGCCTTCAATCAGCTCCCAAGGCACAAGCCCAAGCAGCCACATCGATTTTGAGACTGGAGATGGCCAGCGAGGTGCCAACACCAGCTCAATTCTTGTCTGATAGGCGCGCTCTACAGTTGCAACTTCTCACGCGCCGAAATGACCCCTCACCTGTGCAAACTTGGACTCGTGATGTGGCACAAGTGCTTGAGACTCCCTTTGATGCACAAGTGGCTCAACGGCTTCAAAACACACTCAAAGTTTTACTCAAGAAGTGAGATGACCAAGCTTTGAGTTGACTGCCTTGAAGACCTGTCTATTGCCAGGTATACAAGGGCAGTCTTTGGAGTTCACCGCCGCTCAATCGCAGCACTTGAATGCGTGCAGGTGACGCGTTGGCATCCCAATCGCTCAACACGACCCTTTTGTGAGTGCTGTCTAAATGGTGCTCGCCGGGGTGGTGGGTATGCCCGTGAATGAGGCATTGGCAGTCGTGCGAGGAGAGCCACTGTAGAGAGCTCTCTGCATCCAGATCAGGGAAGGCTTCTTTTTTGAGCTTGATTTGCGCTTGTACTTCTTGGCTTTTTGTCCGCATTGCGCGTGCGCTTTGAGCTCTTTGTTCAATGGGTTGAGAGAGAAAATTGCTCACCCATTCGGGCGAGCGCACCAAGGCTCTGAATTGTTGGTATTCATGGTCAGACACACAAAGCTCGTCCCCATGGGTGAGTAAAAAGCGATTGTCTTGGGTTTGAAGCACGCAAGGGTCTGCCAAAGATTGAACACCAGAAGCTTCAAAGAAGCCTTGTCCAATCAAGAAGTCTCTGTTGCCGGGGAGAAAATAAATGGGGCAGTGCTTTGCTTTTTGAGCCAAGTGTTCAACGCACAAGCGCTCAAATTGAGCGCTCTCGAGTTTCAATACATCATCCCCAACCCAGACCTCAAAGAGATCACCCAAGATGAAGATGGCTTGGGCATGTGTGAGTCTTAAATAGTCAAAAAAAGCCTGCGCAGTGGTGGGGTCCTCCGCTTGCAAGTGCAAATCGGAGACAAAATCCACCATGGCCCAAGGTCTGGCGTCAATCCATTGGGTTGCGTGCAATTGAGCGCTCATGAGTGCGTTTGCCAAATTGACTCAAGGGCTTTGGGGGAGCATCAGATCTGTGTGATTTTTTCAATCAGCACGGTCTCTTTGGGCACATCGTCGTGAAAGCCCTTGCGGCCCGTTGCAACTTTGTTGATCGCGTCCACAACACTTTGACCCTCGGTGACTTTGCCAAACACGGCGTAGCCCCAACCGCTCGGACTTGGAGAGGTGTGGTTTAAAAAAGCATTGTTGTGCGTGTTGATGAAAAACTGTGCGGTTGCAGAGTGGGGATCTGAGGTGCGCGCCATGGCGATGGTGTAGTGGTCGTTTCTCAGGCCGTTGGCGGCTTCATTTTGAATGGGCGAACCAGATTTAACTTCCTTCATGTCTGCAGTGAAGCCGCCACCTTGGATCATGAAGCCATCGATCACGCGATGAAAAATCGTGTTGGTGTAGTGGCCGTCTTTGACGTAGGAGAGAAAATTGGTGACCGTGGCAGGAGCTAGTTCAGCATCCAGCTCGAGTGTGATCACGCCAAATTTGGCAACGTGAATTTGAACTTGTGGGTGAGCGCTGGTGGTCCCTGTCGCTTCTTCATGGTGTGAGCTGGCCTCAGCATTTGAGCTCGTCTCGGTCACTTGCGCCTCAAGATCCTTTTTGCTGGAGGATTTGGGGGTAGATTTTTTAGAAGTTTTGGAAGTGGTGGCTTTGGTCATGTTGAATTACTTGATGGTGCTTGCAGATTGAATGAATACAAAAGATTTTGGAACATCGCTTGGAAAGGGAGGTGCCGAGCCTGTGGGGACAGCCTTGATCGCGTTCACGACCTCCATGCCAGAGATGACTTTACCGAAAACAGTGTACCCGAACAGTTTGGGGCTAGAGGTTAAGTTTTCTCTCGGGATGTTGGTGTAGGTCCTGCCGTTGTAGGTGAAGCTTGGAACAGGGTCACCAGCAGGCACTGGGATGGGGTCCAAGAATGGGTTGTCCTGAACGTTGATGAAAAATTGAGCGGTCGCAGAATCTGGGTCTCCAGTTCGCGCCATTGCCACCGTTCCCACTGTGTTGTGGGGTCCTCCCATAGCGATCGCCGCTTGCCCCTCGTGTTTGATGGGGGGATGGGTCTTTTTCTCAAACATGCTCTTTGTGTAGCCGCCGCCTTGGATCATGAAGTTGTTGATGACGCGGTGAAAAATCGTGCCATCGTAGTGATGTTCACCAACATATTGCAAAAAATTTGCGACCGTTTTGGGTGCGTACTCTGGGTAGAGCTCAATCACGATGTCTCCCATGTTGGTGCTGATCTTGACTTTGGGGTGCTCCGCTGTTGGGCTTTGGGACAGGGCCAAGCTCATGTGGCACATCAGAACAAGACTGGCAGACCATGCGAAGAGTTGACGCCAAAAAATTTTGGGGAGTGTGTTTTTCATATGGGCGATTTGGGTGAATTGGAGGTGATGAAAAGGCCACTCAATGAGCATGCCCGGCGCTTGAGGCAAGCTGTTTGAAGGGGCTTAGAGGTCAGTGAATGCCTGCTGAGCTCAGGTTTGAAAATTGCTCGATCACGCCGGAGATGGATTTGAGTTTTGCGGGAATGGCCCTGGACTGCGGGTCCAGGGTTTGAGCCTTCACAAGCGAGGCTTTGGAGAGCAAGAGAAAGACGGATGCCAAGTTCTCTTGAGCATTGACCAAATTGGGTGCGTCTTTTAGAGCCATCTCAAAGGAGGCCTTCGCATTCAACAGTTCTCCTTTTTGCACCCATAAAATACCCAGGTTGTTGTGCGGCTCGGCAAGCTCTGGATAGTCCTGGGTGAGTTGCAAATAAATGTCAAAGGCTTGGTCGGTGGCGGCTTTTTTTTCCAAAAGATTGGCCATCCAAAATCTCATTTGCGGATCCAGTGGGTGCTCTTTCAAGTAACTTTGAACCAATTCAAACGCTTCGTCTGACTTGTCTTGGCGAAGCAACTTCATGGCATCTTGGTGTGGTCCGCCATAGGCCAGTTGGCCAAAGACCATGCAGCACATGAGGTTCAGGGAGAGCCAAATTTTCAAAAGTCTGATCATGTTGGATGCGGCAAGTTTGGACAATACAATGGGTGGGCTTAAAATGCTTGGTTATTTAGAAAAGCTTTGCAAATTACAAGTGGGCTTAGATCAGCTGATTTTCAGCGCTGGAGCATGAGTGACTCAGTGACTCAAGGTCAAAAGGTTCAGCGCTAAGCGTCTTCACCGTCTCATCTGAGGTGCTGTGCATTGAAGCTGTCCCACCACTTAAACCATAGACCATTGTAAATCAACCCCTTGCAGCCTTGAGCGGCTTCTTCAGAGTCAATCGCAATCTTTCAATTTCAGCCAAATTCTCATGACACTTCGAATTTACAACACGCTCAGTTCTTCGCTTGAGGATTTTCGCCCATTGGTTGATGGGCATTTGAAGATGTACGTGTGCGGCATGACCGTTTATGACTTGTGTCACATTGGCCACGCGCGTTCGATGGTGGCATTTGATGTCATCCAGCGTTGGTTCAAGGCCAGTGGTTACCAAGTGACTTATGTTCGCAACATCACAGACATAGATGACAAGATCATCAAAAGAAGCATCGAGAACCAAGAAAGCATGAGTCAACTCACCACGAGAATGATTGAAGCTTTGCATGTGGATGCGGATGCCTTAGGGATTGAGCGTCCCAATTTCGAGCCATGTGCCACCCATTATGTGGGCTCTATGGTTGGCATGATCACATCATTGTTGGATAAGGGTTTGGCCTACAAGAGCGGAGCAGATGTGAATTTTTCTGTTCGCAAGTTTCCAGGCTATGGAGAGCTCTCGGGAAAGACCTTGGACGAATTGCACGCTGGTGAGAGAGTGGCCGTTCTTGAGGGCAAAGAGGACCCATTGGACTTTGTGCTTTGGAAGGGCGTGAAGTCAGACGATCCTGAGGAGGCAAAGTTTGCAGCACCTTTTGGTCAAGGTCGTCCCGGGTGGCACATTGAGTGCTCTGCCATGGCCTGTGACTTGTTGGGTGAGACATTTGATATTCACGGAGGTGGAGCCGATTTGCAGTTCCCTCACCATGAAAACGAAATCGCACAAAGCACAGGGGCCAATGGCAAGAGGCCCGCAAACTATTGGATCCACAACGGTTTTGTGAATGTTGACAATGAAAAAATGTCCAAAAGTTTGGGTAATTTTTTCACCATCCGTGAGGTGCTTGAGCACTACGATGCCGAGACTTTGCGCTTTTTCATTGTTCGCAGCCACTACCGCAGTCCATTGAATTACAGCGATGTACACCTCAATGACGCAAGGGCTTCGCTCAAAAGGCTCTACACGGCATTGGATTTGGTGAGCCCATTGGATCACCCCAAGCCCATTGATTGGAGCGGTCAATATGCTCAACGTTTCCAAGCAGCCATGAACGAAGACTTTGCCACCCCTGAGGCTGTGTCCGTGCTCTTCGATCTTGCCAGTGAGGTCAATCGCACCAAAGATGCCGAATTGGCGACCTTGTTGAAACAGTTGGGCGGGGTCTTGGGTCTTTTACAAGCCAAGCCCACTGCGTTTTTACAGTCTGGCTCTGAAGAGAGCGCAGACTGGATTCAAGAGCAGATCAAGGCACGTGCTCAGGCCAAGTTGGACAAAGACTTCAAGTTGGCCGATTCCATTCGTGCTCAGTTGTTGGAAAAAGGAGTTTTGCTCAAAGACTCACCCACTGGCACCACATGGGAACAAGTGCATTGAGCTCCACAGCATTCAGTCCGATGCAGTTGCCCGAAGTTTGGGATGAGGCTTGCCGCCATCTTTGTAAAAAAGATCGGGTCATGAAGCGTCTCATTCCTCAGTTTGGAGATGCAAGACTCATCTCCAGAGGGGACGCTTTTGTCACCTTGGCCAGAAGCATTGTGGGTCAACAAATATCGGTCAAAGCGGCTCAAACCGTTTGGGAGCGTTTTGCGTTGTTGAGCAAAAACATGACGCCCCAAAGGGTTTTGAAGCTCAAGATCGATGACATGAGGCAAGCGGGGTTATCCGCTCGCAAGGTGGAGTACATTGTGGACTTGGCGCTGCATTTCGATGCCGGCAAGTTGCATCCCAAGGATTGGGAGAGCATGGACGATGAGTCGATCATCAAAGAGTTGGTGGCGATTCGGGGCATTGGACGCTGGACGGCGGAGATGTTCTTGATCTTTCACCTCATGAGGGTCAATGTGTTGCCCCTGGACGATGTGGGGCTCATCAACGGGATCAGCCACAATTACTTTTCTGGTGAGGCCGTGAGCCGCAGTGACGCAAGGGAAGTCGCTCAAGCTTGGGCACCGTATTGCAGCGTTGCCACTTGGTATATTTGGAGATCATTGGACCCCGTACCTGTAGAGTATTGAGGGACAATAGAGCATTGGCACTCAGAGTGCAAGCATTTGGAGAATGAATTTTGGCTAAAAAAACTTTTCTTGATTTCGAGCAGCCCATTGCCGAATTGGAATTGAAAATCGAAGAGTTGCGTTATGTGCAAAGTGAGTCTGCGGTTGACATCTCGCAAGAGATCGAGCAGCTCTCCAAAAAGAGCCAACAACTCACCAAAGACATCTACAGTCACTTGAATGCGTGGCAAATCACGAAAATCGCTCGCCACCCTGAGCGCCCCTACACATTGGACTACGTGAGTGAGTTGTTCACCGATTTTGTGGAGATGCACGGAGACCGTCACTTCGCTGATGACATGAGCATCGTGGGAGGCTTGGCACGTTTCAATGGCAATCCATGCATGGTATTGGGTCATCAAAAAGGGCGCGACACCAAGGAGCGAGCAATTCGAAACTTTGGCATGAGTCGCCCTGAGGGATACCGCAAAGCGCTACGTTTGATGAAAACTGCGGAAAAATTCAAAATCCCAGTTTTTACGTTTGTCGACACCCCAGGGGCTTATCCGGGAATTGACGCCGAGGAGCGCAGTCAAAGCGAGGCGATTGGGCGAAATATTTTCGAGATGGCGCAGCTGGAGGTTCCCATCATCACCACCATCATTGGTGAGGGGGGGTCGGGTGGAGCATTGGCGATCAGCGTGTGCGATCAAATGCTCATGCTTCAGTACTCCGTTTATTCGGTGATCAGCCCTGAGGGATGTGCTTCCATCCTTTGGAAGACGGCCGAGAAAAGCGAAGAGGCCGCTGAGGCCTTGGGCATCACCGCTCATCGCTTAAAAGCCTTGGGGTTGATCGACAAAATCATCAATGAGCCTGTGGGCGGAGCTCATCGCGATCCCAAGCAAATGGCCTCTCAACTCAAGCGAGGTTTGAACGACTCATGGCGTCAGGTTTGTGACTTAAAGCCCAAAGAGTTGCTTGAGCGCCGCTATGAGAGGCTACAGAGTTATGGCCGCTTCACCGATACCAAATTCGACGCTCGGTAAAAAACCGCTCGTCTTTGATTTGTCCAATCTCTCCAAGCCTCTTGGCACGCACGCTCAGCGCGTGTTGAATGCGTTGAGTGGCTTTGAGCCTGAATTGCCCCTGGCGGTTGCCTACAGTGGGGGGGCAGATTCGATGGCCCTTTTATGGGCTTGCCACACCAAATGGCCCTCTCAAGTGAGGGCTGTTCATGTGCACCATGGACTTCAAGTCGCTGCCGATGAGTTTGTCTCTCATGCAAAAGCCTTTTGTGATTCAATGCAAATTCCTTTTGCCTGGATCAAGGTCAATGCCAAGCATGCGCCAGGGCAAAGTCCTGAGGATGCGGCCCGCATAGCCCGTTACGAGGCTTTGGCAGAGGTGCTCTCCAAAGAATGGGATCACAAGGTCAAGAGCATTGCCTTGGGGCAGCATGCAGACGATCAAATTGAAACTTTGGTCTTGGCCCTCTCAAGAGGTGCGGGGCTGCCAGGCTTGAGTGGCATGAGACCTCAGTGGGAGAGTGCAGGTGTGTGTTTCTACCGGCCTTTGCTCAGTCTGTCCTCCAAGGATTTAAGGGCTTGCTTGAGTGAGTTAGGGCTCACTTGGATTGAAGACCCAAGCAATTTGGATGAGTCTTTCACACGAAATAAAATTCGAGCAAGGGTTGTTCCACCACTCTTGGAATGCTTTCCTGAATTTGGAGCGACTTTGGCCAGAAGCGCTTTACACATCGCTCAAGCGCAGGGCATCTTGGATGAAGTGGCCTTGGGTGATTTGGAGCTTGTTGGGAATCCGCCACAAATCAAGAAGCTTCAAACGCTCAGTGTTGCGCGGCAAGGCAATGTGCTGAGGTCTTGGTTGAAGCTTGAGGGCTGCACGCCAAGCGCGGCGCAGCTCAAAGAGCTCTTGAGTCAGCTCGATGCTTGTCGCACAAGAGGCCACCGCATTCACATAAAAGTGGGCACCAGGATGATCGAGCGCCAAGGGGATTGCCTTGGATTGTTACAATAGTGGGTTTTTTCCAGTTTCAACTTTTGAATGAAGACCATGTCTTTGATAGTGCATAAATATGGTGGCACCTCGATGGGGAGCACCGAACGAATTAGAAATGTCGCCAAGCGAGTCGCCAAATGGAGTCGCGCGGGCTATCAGATGGTGGTTGTGCCCTCCGCGATGAGCGGTGAGACCAATCGATTGCTTGGCTTGGCCAAGGAGCTGTCTCCTGCTTCGCAAGGGCCAGGAACCCTAAGAGAGCTCGATATGTTGGCTTCCACAGGTGAGCAAGTCTCCTCTGCGTTGCTCGCCATTGCTTTGCAAGCTGAGGGGCTTGAGGCGGTGAGTTACTCTGGTTGGCAAGTGGCCATCAAAACGAACAGCGCTTTCACCAAAGCGAGGATCGAGTCCATTGACGATGAGAAGGTCAGGGCTGACTTGGCCAACGGCAAGGTCGTCATCATCACAGGCTTTCAAGGTGTTGATGAGAACCAAAACATCACGACACTCGGTAGAGGCGGCTCGGACACCTCCGCTGTGGCAATCGCTGCTGCTTTGAAGGCTGCTGAGTGTTTGATTTACACAGACGTTGATGGTGTCTACACCACCGATCCTCGGGTGGTCCCTGAGGCCAAGCGACTGCACACGGTCAGCTTTGAAGAAATGCTTGAGATGGCTTCAATGGGAAGCAAAGTGTTGCAAATTCGAAGCGTTGAGTTCGCTGGTAAATACAAAGTTCCACTTCGTGTGTTGTCCAGCTTCACACCCTGGGACATTGATTTGGTGGAAGAGGCCAGTTCAGGCACTTTGATTAGTTTTGAGGAAGATGAAAAAATGGAACAAGCTATCGTTTCTGGCATTGCTTTTAACCGCGATGAGGCCAAGATTTCAGTGTTGGGTGTGCCCGATAAGCCTGGCATTGCTTACCAAATTTTGGGTGCTGTTGCGGATGCCAACATCGAAGTGGACATGATCATTCAAAATGTCAGCAAAGAAGGCAAAACCGACTTTAGTTTCACCGTCAACAGGGGTGAGCATGCAAAGACCATTGAGCTCTTGAAGAGCAAAGTTTTGCCCGAACTTGGAGCCTCAGAGGTTGTTGGAGACACCAAGATTTGCAAGGTTTCAATCGTTGGCATTGGAATGAGAAGTCACGTTGGGGTGGCCAGCAAGATGTTCAAAACATTGAGCGATGAAGGCATCAACATTCAGATGATTTCAACCAGCGAAATCAAGACTTCTGTTGTGATTGATGAAAAATACATGGAATTGGCTGTCAGAGCGCTGCACAAGACCTTTGATTTGGACCAAGATAAGGCATAATAACGACAACGGAAACGTGACCGAGAGGCCGAAGGTGCTCCCCTGCTAAGGGAGTATGCGGTGATGAGCTGCATCAAGGGTTCGAATCCCTTCGTTTCCGCCAAGAC
>Ga0208618_1000326_pt1 | contig 22604 bp, 29 predicted proteins | sample CryBogCBE18Jul08_FD_184585 | JGI IMG/M metagenome (GOLD analysis project Ga0208618, IMG submission 184585) | Freshwater microbial communities from Crystal Bog, Wisconsin, USA - CBE18Jul08 (SPAdes) | ecosystem: Environmental > Aquatic > Freshwater > Lake | place: Crystal Bog, Wisconsin, USA...
GTATTGATCGTATGGTCATGGAGGAGATTTGGTCTTTATACAAATATCGTATACACAAATCCTGGACTGATCGTAGAGGTCGCAAGATGCATCGTATAGTTGCCAATGATGAAGTGCGTGAATGGTTAGACACAGAACACAGTCAATACGGTGTTGCTGATCCAGACTGGTGGAAGTTTGAGAAACAAATTAACATCTCTGACAAATTGTTTACACTGTTAGTCCTAAGGTTTGCAGAATGAAATTTAAAAAAATTTCTCAGAGCCCTAGAGCTTGTATATATGCTCTAGCAGAAGATGTTGATTCAATTGAATATAAAACGCTAATTGATTGGCTTAATACTCACTGTCCAGGTGCATATGAAGTTAATAACATGCACATAATTATCAATCGCCGAGCTGAATTGTTTTTTGACTTGACTTTTGAACTAATTTAAAGTATAATAGCCATAGGAATACAATTAGTAATGATAGGTATAGCAGATTTACACAAAACTTGGGGTACAGACAATTATCATACCCATGCACTACTACAGGGCACGGATATGTTTACCTGCTACGAAGGTGTAGCAGACCAATTAGCAGACTATACTAAAGAGCGGTACGATCAAGCACCAGAACAGGTTATCGAAGAGGTGTTTAATATCTACCGTTCAATTAATATTGTACCAATTAACTATTATACCGAACAGGGATTATACTCTGCTATTCGTAATCTAAGTTTAAGTAATTACAATGAAGTTAAGAATGGTGTAATAGGACTTGGCAACAATCAAGGGCAAAGCATTAACCGTTTTTGTTTTCCAAATATGATGACTGCCGAACCTAAGGGTCGTGGCAGCAATAGTTTAAAGGATCGTTTCAATGATGATACTAAGTTGCGTCGCGCCATACGCATTTGCTTTGAGTTTAGGACTGGCGATAATCTTGTTAGCCCTACAGCACTCAGACGAGCGTTGGAATTGGTTACCGGAGAAAATATCCAGAATTTTAAACCACAGAATGCTTGTGCTATTGCTGAGTACCTATGTCCTGTTCTATGGGGTAATGTTTATGATTACAGTGCTGGCTACGGCGGAAGGCTCTTAGGCATCAGCGGCAGTACAATGAGTTATAACTATACTGCGGTGGATCCTAACACAGAAACCATAGAATATCTACACTACTTAAATGACTGTATATATGATAGTCTCGGTCGTCGAGGTACATTACATAAGAATGTCAGTGAAGTATTTGTTCCTGAGGACGTGGATCTAGCATTTAGTAGTCCACCGTACTTTAACTTAGAAAAGTACAGTGATGAACCCACACAGTGTATGAATCAATTTACTACACTTGATGAATGGTTCGAAGGATATGTTGTGCCTACTATGGCAAATATTCACAAGGGTTTAAATGCAGATGGTGTGTTTGCCACTAACATCGCTGACTATAAATCATATGGTAACAAAGAATTTAAAGTAGTCGACCGTTGGATTGAGACTGCTGCAAAACTAGGATTTAAACACAAGCAGACTATCAAGATGATGCTAAACACTCGCCCAGGTGTAGGCAATGATAAAGTTGCTGGGCGTGAAAAATGGGAAGGGGTTTATGTCTTCACAAAATGATTTATACAGTACACCAGAAGCTCGTGCTAATACTGCGTTTGATCCAGATGCTGACTTATATCGTCTTCATAAATTTTTATTAAAGAGTAATCATTATTGGCAGACCTTAGTACCCAATGACAACGATAACAATAAGTTCTATGCTTGGTTAAAAGATGAGTATGGTGTAGAACTTCAATTTAACCATGGTGGTGGCGGTATGATTGGTATCAATGGATACAAAGTAGTAGATGAACATAAGTTTTTAATGTTTACGTTAAAATTCCAATGAAAAAAGCAATAATCAACGGTGAATTACTAGACAGCATCGAAGGTCATTTCCAACGAGATAATGGATATTTTGTTGCCGGCGAACTACCAGGTTGGTTGATGGCCATGGATAGTAGTGTCACTGTGTGTAGATGGCACGTGGATGAGTTTTATATACACCTAGGCGTGGCATTTGATAAAGAAGAAGATTATACTATTTTTTGTTTGAGGTGGTCTTAATGGCTAAAACACTTACACTATCAATGAATTCCTGGCACAAGTTGCAGGAAAAGATTATAGAGGACTACGGACGTACTACTTTGTTGGTCAGTTGGCGATTAAAGGCTAATCTAGGTTTTAGTGTGCGAGAACATACTTGGTATGGTGACAGTGACAATAACGGATTTATGGATAGGTTCACTGACATTCGACTAGACTTTTGGGACGAGCAACTACAGACTATGTTTTTATTAAGGTACGCTGACTATCTAGGTCACGAAGTTCAAGAAGACGTTTACTAATCTTCTTAAGTAATCTACGCACCACCCAATGATTGTTACCAAATGCTGTGCGATATTTGTTTAGATCCAAACTGCAGTTAGTTCCCGGCATTGGGTGGTTTTTAATATACATTCTCACAGCTATGTTAGCAGCATAGGCATCTATTTCATCTAGTTGACCTAGATATTCTTGTTCTTCCTTGAGTTCTTGATCCTCTACTGTACTAAAAAATGGTTCGTTTAACATGTAATTGCGTATGCGATACTGGTATAGATGTTGGTATTCGTGGGCCAATGCTTCAACAATATCCAAAGATAATGCATTCACTATATCTTCGGTAATAGTCCATGGTTCATCCAATAGATGATTAATGTATATCGAAAGTGCTATTGGCTTTTTGCCATCTTCATCTCTCCATACATCATACTCTGCTGATATAGCAAAATCGTCAAAGTCTAATACTGTGTTATATTCTAATGAAATTTTAACTGGATGTGATTGTTTAAGAAATTTACGTAGTCGCTTGACCAGTTTTGTTGGAGTTATATTTGAACCAATTAATGTACTTAACCAATTGGTTATTTTATAGTACTCATTAATTGGGTCAGTTAACATGTTATCCAAATTTTATTGGACTAATACCTTGTGTTTTCATTAATGCGATATTCTTACCTTCGGCTAGACTATTTACAATACTATCACCAAATGAACTACCAGGCACAGCCATTCCTTTAAGCACATCAGCTACACCAGATCCTGTAGCATCTGCACCAAATTTATGTAGGTTAGTAGCAAAGGTCATATTTGTACTCAGACTAGGTGCAGGAACCGAAGTTAGATCAATACCTGCCGCAGACATAAGTCCCTGTGATTTAGTAATAGAATCACTTAACGCACTAACTTGGCTGGCATTTAAACTTCCCGCCGATGTTATATTAGCAATCTCAGGCCCACCACTGACTACATGTGTAAAATCAGTCATGCTAGGTAGTCCATTGGCTCCGTTTAATCCAGATACTCCGTGACCTACACCTGTTAATGATTGTATGCTAGAAGTTAAACTACCTATATGTGCTGATAGGTCAGGTGCGGCGGCATTTAAGCTAGGAACATTAGGAATTTCTATGTTGTTTAGCATGTTAGCAGCATCTGCTGGACTGGTAAATTTAGCACCCATATCGCTGAATTTATCAGACATTCCACTTAGGCCACCAGTTAATCCGCTGATTTGATTAGGTGTGGCTAATTTAGTAATATCTGTTAGATCATTTAGGTTCGTGATATTTCCAGGAGGATTAATTCCTAATTGATCTTTTACTGTGGCAATAACTGTAGGGTCATTAATTGAACTTAGAGTCTTGGTAATAGTATCACTGTAATTAGGATCATTTAAACGGTTTAGATCAACACCATTTTGTACCAATGCCGCATTAACTCCAGAAGCATTGCCTAATTTAACACTGGATAACTTGTTAATTAAACCAGTACCTGTGCCAAAGTTGCTCATGTCTTTAAGGTCAAATACAGGACCAGCGGCTGTGAATGCACCTGCGGCGCCAGATAAGCTACCCAGGCTACCATCTAGGCCCTGTGTGGCCATGGTACTCATATTAGTAATACCTGCGCCACATTCAGCATAGCTGGTATTCTGCATGAAACTTGTAGATGATTGTATTTCTTTAGCATCACCAATATGACTGTGTGCTTGATTTAAAATCTGTCCAAATGCGCCATGATTGCCAGAAGGCATTATTTGGTTTTGTAATGTAGTTAAACTAGACAGTGCAGTTGCGGCAGTGCCTGTCGGGCCCGATACACCGGGAATATATCCTGCACTGTTAGAGTTATAACCAGCATGTGTCGACAATACACTCATAGCATTAGTAACACTTGGTGCAAACTGCAGAGCCGCACCACTGGCAATACCGATCATAGCAGTAATTGTGCTAGGTGTAATTCCGCCGCTGGCTACACCTAAGCTGACCTTTTGCCCTTCGGCAATTACAGATCCTGCTTGTGATGTTACTAACGATATATCATGTTCTGACATGTTACTTGTTTACCTTAGGTTATAATACCGCCAGCGTCTACTGGTTCAATGCCAGTAGTTGTTGTGATGTAATGATTTTTCATGTCTATAATTGTCGGAGCATGCATCATTACATGATTTTTTTCTAGACGTATACTCTTATTTAAGTCACTTGTGAACAGGCTTTGCAGTAGACCTATACCCTGTTGACTAGGCATAACTGTACATGGCTTGCTAACCGTAAACCCGCTGGCATCCTCTTCTAAAATTTTAGCAACGATTTCGTCACCGTTGACTAATTTGAAACTTACAATTGTATCTTTACTATATCCGTTCTCTTTAAGCATTTGTTGCTCCTATGCGTTCTTGAATTTGTTCAGCATTTAATTTAGCTAAACCTTGGTAACCACCTTCTACTAACAATTTACCATTGTTGTAGATCTGTGGTGCTGTGCGGTGACCTTCATTGATCAACCATTCACGTGCTTCTGGGTTCTCATCGATTTTAATTTCTTCATACTCGAACCCATTAGTCTTTAGGTAGTGTTTTGCTTTATCGCAAAAGGGACAATTGTTTTTTGAATATACTGTTAACATCTTTTCTCTCTTATAAACTCGGTAATTGATCGTAGTCAATGCTATCGCCCATTACACCAATGACGTAGTTGGTTGACTCTGATTCTTGTAGTGCTGTTTGTTTCTTGCTGGTATCGCTGTGTTTGTTGAACCAAGGAATTGGTGTAGTCTTTGGTGCTGGGCTTTGATATCTAATACCGATTTGTTTTAGCGCATCAACGGCTGTATAATCAACAAAATCTTTTAAAATATTAGCGTTTAAGCCAATAACTGGACCCATTTTGAACAGATAATCGGCCCAATCTTTCTCTTCCTTGATAACTGACAAGTACATCTGATATACTTCATCTTCACATTCTGCTTTGATTGCGGCAAAACGTGGATCTTCTTTTACTACTTGGTTGATTAAGAACGCTGTCCACTCTTTGTGTAGTAGTTCGTCTTGTAGGATCAAGCTGATAATGTTACCATTACCAATAAAGATCTTGTTTTCAACCATAGCAAGGCTTGTAGCAAATGATACCATAAAGCGGAATGCTTCTAGGCCATAACTTGCATGTAGAGCTAACCAGATAGCTTTAATATGTTCTGTTTCACTAACTGTTTCTCCCATTTCTTTACGGCAGTTAATAGCATGTAAAGCATCATAATAGTTGCCAATTGTACTGGCCATACCTACAATTTCTTCAGTGTCGTGAATAGTATTAAACACGTCTTTAGGTACATTGTAGATATTGCGAATAATATGACTATAGCTCTTACTATGAATATTAGTTTCAAAGAAACTCCAGTTACTGATCAGTGCTTCTAGTTCTGGAATACTCACCACAGGGCCAAACACTTGATTAGGTGCGCGGCCTTGTAGACTATCTAAGGCTGTTTGACGTAGTAAGTTGCTGGTAAAAATATGTTTGACTGCATCTGATGCATCTTTAAAATCGTTAGCATCTTTGGTTAGACTAACTTCTTCTGGTTGCCAAAAGAACCCCCTAGCCGTTGCTTCAAAGTTAGCAATCTTGTTATACTTAACTTCTTCAAAGCGTTGAATAGTTACAGGACCTGCTGGATCAAGGAACATCTTGCGATGTAGATAGTCTGTTTTAGTTTTTAAATTGTATTGTTCTTTACTCATAGTCTTTTTTCTATTTCGTCCCAGTTAATAATTTTCCATTGATTGTCTAGATATCCGGCTTTGTCTGCTTTATAATCAAGTGCCCAAGCATGTTCCCACCAGTCAATTAACAACACAATGCCTTTACGTATTTCGTGATTTTTAATTGTTTTAATTTCACCGCGATATGACAAATAAACCCATCCACTACCTTGGATACTCATTGCTTCTTTACTAAACTCTTCTTTAAATTTATCAAAAGATTTAAAGTGTTCTTCAATAAATTCTTTAACTTTGGCTGTAGGTTGATTACTGCCTTTAGGTGCTTGAAATTGAGTAAAGTAAATATCATGTAAAAATGCACCTGCTTCGTTAAAGTCACTGTCGCCTTCACCTTTGTTGTAACGATCAACATAGCCTTTGTATAGTTGACCGTAGTGATAGTCTAGTGAGCCCTTGCTTAGACTACGTCCTAGAGCATTGCGAGCGTATGGCAAAGGTGTTTGCGTAAGAGTTTTAGGCTCTTTGCTTTCTTGTAGTGTAACGTACTTAATAAAATTATACATAATTTTCTCTTATAAATATTCAGTCGAGCGATCAATAGGGTACCCAAGGATCCGCAAGCAAAGAATTTTCCCTATTTCTTCTTATAGCACAGCCAATGTGGCTCAACGGTAAATTGGGGCTCGACACTATAGTTTGCAACTCTCACAATCTTCTTCAACGTATTCTTCCGCTTGTGCAGTTTGCGGTGGCAAGTCTTCTGCTACTGCCTTACTACCTTGTTTGTTAATTAGGCTATAGTAGAATGTTTTAATACCCCACAATTGAGCCTGCATCAAATTCTTAGCGATCAATGTAGTTGGTACTTTACGATCCGCAAAGTGTGCTGGATTGTAGAATGTGTTAGTACTAATACTTTGATCAACATAGGCCGCAATAACAGCCGCAGTTTTCAAGTAGGCCGCACAGTCAGTTTGTTCCCACATCAATTGATATTTGTTTTTCAATTTGTGATATTCTGGAACAACTTGAATAAACGAGCCTGCTTTACTTTCCTTAACACTAATTAGACTCATTGGCATTTCGATACCATTAGTTGAGTTAATAACAACACTAGAACTTTCAACTGGTGCCACTGCCATTAAAGTAGCATTACGCACACCATATTGTTTCATATCAGTACGTAGAGTTTCCCAATCTAATTCTGGTGTAAAGTCTGCTAATTCGTTAGCGCCTCGAGCACGTAATTCCCAAGGAAACGTACCTTGGCCATAACGTGTTTTAGCTGAATCTTTACAAGCACCGCGTTCTTTAGCTAACTCAACTGTGGCTTCTGTTAGATAAAATGCCTGATGCTCCATCCAAGATTTAACTTCTTGTAGGGCATCCTTTTCGCCATACTTAAAGCTACGTTTTGCGTGCCAGTAGGCTAAGTTTGTAATACCAATACCCAAAGGTTGTATCTCATCGTTGCTTAATTTACTTTGTATGCTCAAGAAGTCTTGATAGTCAAGTATGTTACACAAACTGCGCTGAAGAACACGACAAGCACGGCGCATGTCCTCAGGGTTACGGAACGCACCCCAGTTAATACTCCCCAAAGTGCATAAAGCAATACGGCCAGCATCATCATCAAGACGCTTAAACGGCTTAGTAGGTAATAGAATTTCACAGCATAAATTTGACTGATAAATTGTGTGGTATTCTGGATCAAATGGGCCTTGATTCATGACATTGTCAATAAACACAAGATAGATACGTCCAGTATCAGTTCTCTCCTTTAAGATGCCACCTTTGAATACTTCTTCTGCGGCCATTTGTTTCTTGCGCAGGTCTTTACGTTTTTCATACTTAACATATAACTCTTCAAATAGTTCTGTATTGCTATAGAACGCTTCGTATAAGTCAGGTACTTCGTTAGGATCAAAGAATGTAATCTGCTCTTTGTTCTTAAATCTGCGCCAGAAGAAGCTAGATAATACTACGCCATAGTCCATATGACGAACACGGGTTTCTTCTGTTCCTTGATTGTTTTTCAACACAATTAAATCATCAAACTGATGATGCCAGATAGGGTAAAACACAGTAGCTGATGCGTTACGAATGCCGCCTTGACTGCATGAACGTAAATCACCAAACCACTTCTTAAGGAAAGGAATCATACCCGTGTGCATGATCTCCCCGCCTCGTATAGGACTCCCCAAGGGGCGCAAACGACCTATTTCTAAACCAATACCAGCACGCTTACTTGCGTATTTGGCCATCATTTCTCCAGAAGCGAAGATGCTATCCAAATCGTCATCACTACGAATAAGCACACAAGAACTGAATTGTTTAGTTGGAGTGCCAAGTCCAGCAAGCACAGGAGTAGCAAGAGTGAAAAGACCATCAGAAGCCGCATTATAATATTCCTTGATATATTTTAATCTGCCCTCTGTTTCTTTGTGCATTACTGTTGCGGCAGCGATCATATAACGCACTTGTGGTGTTTCATAAATTTGTTTAGTACTGCGGTTACGTACAAGGTATTTCTCGATTAACTGTTCAATCGCAGCATAACTGTATTCTTCGTCTTTTTCGTGGTCAAGCATGTCATTCATCTTGTTCCACTCTTCTTCAGTGTACCAATCAAGTAATTCGTTTGTGTATAGACCTGTGGCTACATTGGTCTTGACAATTTCATATAAATGTGGTGGGTTGTAGTCGCCGTAGACATCTTTACGTAACATCGATAAACGTTGTTTACCTGCTACGTATTGATAATTTACATGTCCTACATCTGGGTTTGATTCTACGTCGATTAGGTCAACAATCGCTCGCAGAGTAATTTCATCAATCTCTCGTGTACTGATGCCATCGTAAAAGTGCGGCTGTGCTTTAATTTCGATCATTGACTGACTAACGTCAGCAATACCAGCACATACTTTAGTAACCTGCGCTTGCCATTTGTCAACTGCCAAAGGCACTCGTGCTCCACTGCGTTTTGTGACTTGAATAATACTCACTTGAATAACCTCTTTTTAATATTTGTCTAACTGTAGCTCTTTGCTTGTGTAACTGTACAGTAATTGTAATTGCTTTTCTTCTATTAGTTCTGTATTTACTATCTCGTGCGGCCAGTAATTAAGAATATATTTCCCACCGTCAATCCATGCTACGTTGGAACGTGTTTTTGTTTGATAGTCGTAGTAGATACGTAGCTCTAAGTCTACATTTTTATGACTACTAAAGTATATAGTGTACAGGATTCCTAGAGCTTTAGCAACATCACAATAGTAGTTTTCGGCTAACAACTCCCAAGGATCCGGCCACATGTCTGGTTGATCAGGTGGTAGATAATAGGTAACAAATGGAGCAGTGCTCCACATACTATTAACTTCGGCTACTGCTTTAGCCAAAGGAAGATCGCTGATTTTATGACGAAAATCCTTCCATTGGATTAATCTTTCATTAACCCTAAGCATCCAAAAGTTTGACCACATATTATGAGTATTGTTTTACGTAGTAGGTTACGTTAGCACTGCTACCTGTGCTGGTAGTTACATAGGTTACTTTTGCTATATTACCAAAAGTTGATACACCTAAGATAACACCTGTATTAGCTGTTTCTGAATAGTCATCTTGATACGCAACATTACCACCGTTGTATTGAGTTACACGAAGTGTACCAACACGAGCTGTAGTACCACGAACAATATTATAATCAATCGTTTGTGTACCCAACGAATTAATTATAATTGCAGTATTAGTAAGAGTTGATGTATTATCAGCTAAGGTTGTAGTGAAGAATCCAACCTGTGATTGCAGTGTTGCTACATTAGCCTGTAGGGTAGAAACATTACTTAGTAGAATTGTTACGTTTGTTTTTATTGCAGATAGGTCGGCTCCATTACTGTAAATTGTAAGGATCTCAGTATTACCTGGTACTGCGGCGCCTTCGTCGGCTGTGCCATTACCGATGAATAATTGACGTGTGTCAATTGACCATCCTAACTCGCCACTGGCAAGTGCGGGTAAATTTTCGCTTAGACCTCTGCGTACTTGTATTCTGGAAATTTGAATTACAGCCATGTTCTCAACCTTAATCTATATCTTATATTTAGTTGAGTTTGTAATACTGTTCAACTCTTTCTAACCACTTATTAGTCCAATGTTCCCAATCAGACCCTTCTACAGTCCAGGTTTGATACTGTACATCCTCATTAGGCTTAGGTGCTACTGCCATTAGAATAACACCTTGTTGTATATCAGTTCCGTGGGTTTCGTTATGTGCTAGACCATATGCTACTAACTGTAGAAAATAGTCTTCAATCCACTCAGTTTTCTTAGGTTTATTGGTCTGTTTGTAGTCTAAAATAGCAGGTTTTGACTTGTAAACTCCGCAGGCATCAGTAGTACCAGCATAGAGCCCGCTAACATATAAAGGAACCTCAATACCCCAAATTTCGTCAACATGTACTAGACCTTCATTAATAACAGCCTTGGCCATGCGATGTGCCTGTTGACTGTAGGGATTGGTTCCTGGATCATTTAACGTGCGATTGTTCTGTACATAATCCTCTAGGAACTTGTGCATACGTGTGCCACGACCAGCGGCTTCTGTGGTAATTTCCTGTGCTTTCTTTTCGCCAACTGACTTACGCCAATTGTTAAGTGCTTCACGTTTTTCTTGGGGTTTAGTACGGTCTAGAATAGTAGTAACGCTTGGAACTTTACTACCGTCTGGTAAGCAATAGTGGCGTTTGCCGTCTACTGTTTCTCTGTTTATGGGGGTGTAGTCGTATCGTTTAATTAGCATATTATTAGTATATAGCTAATTAGGATGCTAAGTCAAATCTTTTATGCCATTGGTGCACCACGATTCTTAGCCGCACGCTTAGCCATGTCATCAACCGATATAACTGGTTGTTGCATAACATTACCGCCTGGCACAGATTCTGGTGGATTAGTTGTTTCTTCGTCAGTTTCTAACTCGTCACCCCATGGTTGTAGTTCCACTGAGTCACGGTTAAAACTTTTGATTAGATTTTTTACTGCAGGATTTTCTTCATTAGCCGCTACAAGTGCATCGTAATTAAATGTACGATCAGTGTTAGTGATCATGTTAATTAACGACTGTGTGCGGATCTTTGCTGGAGTTGGAACATCTTTGTAACGGTTACGAATAAGTTCCAGAGCCGTTACTAAATTGGCTTCTGGAACATTATTTGGACCATGTTGTCCATCTTCAAATTCGTATAAACGCATTAGCGTTTTTCTCTACCCAATGTTTCTGGACCACCAACAGCAGCATCAGTAGCCGCAAAGCCATCCGACTCTTCAGAATCAAAATCGCTTGATGGAGGAGGTAAATCACCACCTGGCATGCCTTCTGGAGGAGGTAAATCACCACCCATTGACATTGGATTGTCAACTTGTTCGCCGCTTAATACACGAACGCCGTTGTCAACACCTTCGCGTGCTGTTTGTAGATTTTGCATTAATTGATTTAATGTTTCACCTACAGCATTTTTAAATGCATCAGCTTGTTCTGAACCGATTTGGTCACGGATGCTGTCAAGTAATTGTGGAAGTTGTTCATTTTGCATTTTACCAACTTTCTCAATTGTATCCTGTACGCTGTCAACCATATCTTTAGCAGCCAACAATACTTCGGCATTGCTAACTTCACCTTCGTTTAGTTGATGACGTTGTGCATCAATCCACTGAGCTAATGATTCGCGAACAGTTAGCAATTCCATATAACGTGGATTTTGTTCTGCTGTATGAAAAGCTGAACTATGACGAATCTTGTTTAGATTAGCGTTGATAGTTTCGCTTAAACGCTCTGCTTTAGCAACAGATAATGTATCAAAGTTAATAGCAAAACCGAAACGGCTTTCCATAAACTTGTTAATTTTTTTTGGAGATGTCAAAGACATTTCAGATAATTTCATGGTTATAAGTTCCTAAACTTTAATATATTTAGCCGAATCTAGACTTTTCTTTAATTGTTTCTTAGTTTGTTCAATACGTGTCATAGTTTCCGTATATCTATTACTATATAGCTCTATTTTCCAATCATCATTTGCTTCTTGAGCTTGTTTATAGCGATGTCTGTATAATATAGCATCAAATTCTAACTGCCCTAATAGTTTATCGTTATCTCGTATTTCTTTTGCCAGTTTATGATCTTCTTTGTGTAACACTATACAGTAAAATATAGCATCTTTACGTGTAAAAAAATCAAATATCTGATCTGTTCCCTCAAATACTGTCCAACATCTATCATTTTGTTTGATTACTTTATACTTACCCACTATTAACGTGTCTGCACCAAGTTGATAACAAAAAGGTAGCGGACCATTACTTAATTTAGCCAGTTCAGCCGTGGCAAATCTGCGAATTTTTTCAACATCAAATTCAGCTAACGATTTTTTTGTAGTAGATTTTTCCGGCTTCATTTGTTCGAAGTAATACGTCTTTGACTGTTAATTGATTAGCTAATAATTGCTCGCGCTCATCTAACTGAGACTTTGCAATCAGTTCCTCACCAATGAATTTTTCTAATAAAGAACTTTCTTCATTGGTGATAGGTAATAATAAGTTATTTGTTAATTCTATGATTTTCATACTGTTAACCTAATAGTAACAGTATTTAGTTATTTGAAAATGCCGTGTGTGATAAAACCAATTAAGCCTGCTAAGATAACGCCACCAATGGTGACAAAGATATTGATAGTTTGTTTGTTGCCGTCGATTACATTTTTTTCTGCGTTTAATGCCGTGTTCGTCAGACTGTTCTTGATGTCTACCAAATGTAGCTCAAGTTTGTCCATACGTTGCTCTAAGTTTGATAGTTTAGTTTCCAAGTTATTGTACCTTATGGCACATAACTCAACGTGGGCTTCTAAGCTCTCTTTTTCAATCTGTGTAGGTGCTGACATATCCGCTTTCCAAGTAAGCGATGCTTGCTGTGTGCCTTAATAATGTGCCTTAATATATGCCGTGATGTTGAGTTATAGCATCAATTAATATTTATTTAAGTTGCCAAAGTTTTAAAGTATATGTTATTGTTCGGGCCGTTGGGATAAAAGATAGGTTGTGGGAAATCTGCAGTTTCATGTAATCCAACAACTATAGGAGTAATTTTAAAATCATATTTAAGTAGACCAAATACATCTATCCCGTCTGCATATACGTCTTGATATTCGGATGAAAATGTAAACGTCCATATTCTATGTCGTTTAGTATAATTGATTCCAAAATTATAATCTTTAATATCAGCTACAAAGTTATCTGTAGATACTATAGTGGGTTGTGTGCGCAGACTAATAATCTGTTGAATCGTTTCCCAATTACGTTGTTGATTACGTTCTAATTCTTGTTCGTCGGTGTGAGTTATTACGCCTGTTGGCGTAATGTCTACTAGAGTGTAGCCTTGATAAAGATATAATTGATTATTCACAATGATATTTATAGCCAATAAAAAAGCCCTTATAAAAAGGGCTTTTTAAGATTCAGCTTACTAAGTTTTAATTAGTATGTGAATAGTGCTACAGTTGTACCTGAAACACCTGAACCGTTTACTGATGTATTGCAGTAACCTTGTAGGCTATATGCACCAGTTGTATCTGAAGGTGCAGCACCTGAGATAGCAACACGGAAAGAACCACCTGATGGTGTACCAATCAATTCTACTGAACCAACTTGTTCAATAGCGCGGATTAGTTTTTCAAAGTTGCTTTCTGGAGCAGAGTAACCAACTTGAACGTTAGCTAATGATACTGTGTAATGTGTAAGTGTACGGCCTGTTACTTGTGCATTACCTGTGTCGGTTGGGCGTGCCCAGCCATTTGTACGTGCGATTGTCATTTTTAAATCTCCTAATTATTGTACGTCTTTACGACGCTTACATTTATTTATCATCTAGACAAAAAATTGGTTCTAGAGAACTCCAAACGATCTACTAATTTAATAGCACCACCGTCGTGTCCAATTGCCACAAAACCTTCCGGAGCAGTTACTTTATATCCATCGTTGGTCTTTTGGAATGTACCAATACCTTCTACTTGTGATAGTTTACGTAGAAGAATATGTTTCATTTCAATAAAACGTTTATATACTGCCAATACACCTAATAGATTATTACTATTATCTGCCATCCATTGTTCTTTTTCTTTGATCTTGTTCAAGCGGTTTTGTGCCGCACGTCCTTGTGGGCCACCACTTAATTCCTCAATACCTTTCATTAGCTCATCTTGATAATGAGTCATAAATTGCTTAAGGAAACGTGTAGGATCTTCCGCATGCGATCCCTGACGTATCATTTTGTTTATAAACGGTTTGATATTTTTAGCAAACTCTTTATTAGTTAAAATTATATCAAAACGTTCTTGTCCAATCTTTTCCATAGTTGCCAATGTTGCCGCTTGGAATTTTTGTATGTGCTGATTTTCACTTGGTGTTAAACTGGCAATACCTGTATAGTCTTTGTAGGTAGCGTCATCAAACCATACGTCGGCATTTTGGTAGAACCCTGCAACATTTATACCAAACGTAGCAGTCATTGTTTCGATACTATCGCCTTCGTAGGCTGTGTGAAATATAATACCAATCTTAGCACGTGCAATACGTTGTCCTAGTACGCTGTTAACTGGTACAGCATAGGTAATTGTATTTGGTGTAAACACATAGCAAAGTTCATTGTTAACTTCTACAGTGGTAATATCACCCTCTGTAAACATTAAGTCACCTTGTACCACACCGCCAATGCCCAATTTAGGCAAGTATTTTAGTGCTTGTTCTAATTTATTAGCCAACTCAGGTTGTTCACTGTACCAATTCTGTATGTCTTTACTTGACTTACAGCGTTTAGGTTCACCTTTGGCAAATACTGATTTGGTACCTACAAAGAAACGACTATCTGCTGGATCAATTCCACAGATAATTGCAGGTGCACCGTCCCATTTAACTGTTAATTTAGTAGTTGTGCCTGTGCCTTCTGCTAACATTAGGCGTAGACTTTCTACATAGTTTAATGCCTCAACGGCACCTGCGTAACCACTGTTAAAGATTAGGTCTTCTAAATGTTCTAGGTGAGTATTCTTTGCTGACTCTGTTAGCAACCATTTAGGTGTTTCTTTTTTAATTTCAAACAATTTCATCGGATTAACTTATATACTTTACGTTTAAATTCTGCGTACTCTGAAAGGCCCTGTGATTGACGCTGTCTTAATGCCGCTTTAATTGCATCTTGTGATGATTGTACAGAATTGTCAACAGGCGGATTTTCTACTGTCTGTGCGGCATTACGGGCATCGCGTGCGGCTTTACGTTGTTCACGTTTGCGTTGAGCGTTAGCAGTTTGGCTTAGTTCTTGCCCTGCCTTACGACCACCTGTGTGTTTCTTTTCAGGCTGTTGCTGTGTTCTTCTATTAGATGTAAACACTGCTGGTTCTTCATCGTCATCTTCTGGTTCTTCTATATCAGTGTCAGCGGGTTCTAGTTGTGACTGCACACCAGCACTTCCTCTACTTGCGGGATTCTGAACACCAGACATTTGTCTATTCTGATATTGCGTTTTTGCTAATCGCTCAAGAGTATCAATGGTGTTTTGATCAGTTATTTCACCACCATCTTCTGTGTACCACTTACCATCTTGGTCATTCTTAGTGATAGTTTCACCACTTTTTGTTTTGATTTGAATAGGTTTAGCTGTCGGACTAGGTTTAGAAGGAACAGGCTTTCTTCCTGTTGCTTGATCAAATGCCACATCAAGTTCTCTAGCATCTTTAGGATCAATAATATCTTTAGTATTCCAATCTTTCCAACCTTTATTAGTTTTTTGATATTTTTGACCATCAATATCTAACATGCTCTTATTTGGATCCCACGATACATTAGGCTCTTGTTCGCCAGTTTCACTATCAATAGGTTGTTCATATCCTAATTCTGTATCCGTTGGTTCTTCATCGTCTAATCCACGTTGTGGTTTATTCGTAAAGACTGTATTAGCAGCGTGTCTAGCATCAGCTGCGTCAGCCGCATCGTTTGCACCAAATGCTCTAAGTAGTTTAGATTTAAATCCAGCTTTTTCACTAGGAGTACCTCTAGCGGCCTGAGCAGTTAGTTTATTGCCTAACAATTCATCTTCCTGATCTTTAGCTTGTTGTGCCTGTTGTTGGTCTACTTCTGTTGCATAAGGTATATTCATTGACTTGTATGCTTGTGCAATATCTTCGTCACTAACACCTGCAGATTTTAACGCTGCGGCAATTGCATCACTGTCAGTTGGACTACCAGCCGCTTTCCATGCTGATTGTAGTTTATCAAGTGTAATTTTATTAGTCATATTTTGACCAAATTGGGCAGCTTTTTCCTTTGCAGCTTGGGCATAAGGTGATGCAATATTTTTAGCACCTGTAGCGGCTCCTTTAGCCATGCCAGCGATTCCACCAAATGCCTGTTTAGCACCTGATTTAAATGTATCCCAACCTTCGCCTTCAACTAAAACAAACAGTTGTAATACACCTGATTCTGTTAGATGAACACTGTTGCGTCTACGTCCTAGGCTTTCATTCAATGACCACATACGCAGAGTCATATCACGATCAATGCTTTCGTTCATAGCATCAACACCGGGTCTTGTAGCTACTAATTTACCTGCTTGATTGTATATATTAAGATCTATGCCATCAGTTTTATATGTAAATTTATCCAACGGAAATTCTTTCTTAACACCGGCAGGAATATCCCAAGGACTTGCTGGCTGTAGTCCAGTTGTATGTTGTTGTAGTGTTGTAGTAGTTGTTTGTGGTTGATTGCCCTGTACAGCCTTACCAACTTGGCCTGCGGCATAGGCCATACCACCAGTTTTAATTCCCTGTCCCACTGCGGTGCTAAATTTCTCACCCTGCAATAACTTGTCAGTCATTTTTAGTAGGCCAAGCGCGGCTGCTCCGCCTGCTCCAGCACCACTAATACCTGCGGCCGCAATTAATGCGGCGTAGATTAATTTTTGTGCTGTAGGGTGTGCTTTAGCAAAGTCTCTGTACTTTTGTACATATTGCATTACACCTTGATCACCACCAGTGGCTGTTTTTAATTTGTTAGCAACGTCATTATATGCCGCATCTACATTCTGCATTGGGCCGCTGTTTTGTACTTTACCTACTAGGTCTTTGTATGCGGCCTGTACTGCAGTGGCTACGTCTTTGCCCTTGCCGATAATTGTTCTATTATTGCCGCCGGCGATTGCGCCTTGTTCAATTTGTTGAAATAGATTTGAAATTTGTTGTGGAGATAGCTGTGCCTCAGCAATAACAGAACCAACACTTTCCCATAGTTGCATAGATTTTTTGTATTTAGGTGCCAGACCTTCATACAGGTATTGGTTCTTGTTTACTGCAACTTCATTAATCTTCATCTTTTAACTTCCTAATGCCACGGCTGAATTTTGCTGGATCTTGGCCTTTAATGGCATTAAGCAAACGACGTTCTAGTTCGCCTGCTTGTTCGGCGTCATAGTTTTCACGTATGTGATTGATAAGGTTAATAGCACCATTAATGATGTTATTAGCGCGAGTCTCTATTAGATTCGCTTTGTCCTTATGTACTAAGAGTTCATCTAACTCAGTTAGTATGCTACGAGTGCGCTTTTGCAAAGGTCTTACTCCAATTTATATTATTTATTACAAATTTATTTCTTATAGTATAACACAAAGTTAAATATAACACAATGAATGATTCCTTCTGTGTGCTACCATTCTATGGTATAGAGTACTTAGCTAATGGCCAAACTACACCATGTTGTTTACTGCCACAGACTGCTAATATTCCGCGTATCCAACAAGAAATGCTTGATGGACAGCGACCAACTGCTTGTCAAAAGTGTTGGACTTTAGAAGACCAAGGGCGTACCAGCGATCGTCAACTAAAGAATTCTGCATATGACTACTATGCCAATATTGATATCGACCTAGTTAAAAAATCTGTTGTTGCAGGCAAGACAGTTCCTAGAATTATTAAATTATACACGTCTAATGTATGTAATAGTACCTGCGTAACCTGCAGTGCAACACATAGTTCAGCTTGGGCTACCTTAACTAAACAAAAAACATACCAATTTATTAAACCATCTATTATAGATTCACTCGACTATAAAGAAATTGTTATGTTAAATTTTGTAGGCGGCGAACCTTTATATGAAAGAAAAAACTTTGAGATATTAGAAAAACTCATAGCAGTCAACAATACCTCATGTCAAATAGTCATTACCACAAATGGATCTGTACAATTAACTCAGCATCAAAAAGATATTCTTACACAGTTTAAACACATAGATATGAACCTAAGTATTGACGGAGTCGGTCCTGTATTTGAATATCTACGCTATCCGCTTAAATGGTCTGATCTATTAGATAATATAGGATTCTATCGTAGAGCTAATATGTCTATTTCTGTTAGTTATACTATTAGTAATTTAAATGTATTATACTACCGTGAAACTGTTGATTGGTTTAATAACAACCAATTACCATTCAATCACAATGTTGTATCTTTTCCTCTGCACTTTCACCCCAGTGTATTACCAGAATCAGTTAAATTAACATATCCGGACCTGGCATCATTCTTTGATAGGCCTGTTGATGCATGTTTGTATAATAAGTTTCTTACCGAAATCACACACCAAGACCAACTTAAAGGTATTAGTATAAACGATTATTTGCCTAGGTTAAGTAAGGTATTAGATGAGGCAAGGAATTCTGCCAGTTAAGTTTTCTTTGTTGATCTAAACGTTCTAGATCCATACGAATCTTTATCAATTGATCTGGATTATTGGCCAATGGTGGTAAGATATCAAACAAAGGATCATTCTCGGGATACATTGTACGCAGTTCGTCAACCATGGCCTGTGGCATGTTGCTGGCATTATAAATTCCGTATACAGGAGTATACTCAAACTCTGTTAGATCACCTAGTCTATTAGTAGGAATAACAGATTGTTGCCATGCAAGTATGTCTTTAACCAAATGAAAGTTTAAGAATCCCATTGCAGGACGCACACTTAGCATGTGATTTACTGGCAAGTTTTCATACATTTTAAGTATGTTATCTTCTACCTGCGACCACTTAGCAGGCCAACGTAGATATTCAAAACTAGATCCTACACCATCGATACTAAACTTTAGTCTAACCAAATGAAACTTTGACCATAACTCCAAAGTACGTTCGCTGGGATAGGCTGTGGCATTGGTATCATACCAAACAGTTATATTCTTACCATAGGCAGATAGTTCTTCCAGGATAATTTCGTGTGTGCGAGTTAGCAAGGGCTCGCCGCCAAAGATGTGTACTGTTTCTAACTGTTCTAGATTAATGTTGCGAATAGTAGATCTAATTAGGTCTTCATCGGCGTAAGTAGGGCCTTTATATGGCACTATACTGCGCCAGCGGGTGCTTAACTCTGGACCACAGGTAACACAGGCTAGGTTACAGACATAATCCAATTTGAATGTTATGAGTTTAGGACCCTGTTGTTCATATAATAGCTCATCTTTAACATAGAGCATATTGGAACTGCTACGATTACGGCCGCGTAGGCCAGTACAGGCACATTCTTCACAGGCTGCACAATGCCCTTCTAGTTGCTGTGATTGTTGATTACGCTGTCTAAATTCTACTAATTTAGGATGGTCAAAGACCTGATGATCAGTGACAGTAAATTCAACAGGATCTAGCACACAAGGACTGACTTTTATTGTTGAATTCTGTCCTAATGTGATTTGTAACCCAGCTTGTAAACTGGCACAATAGTGACCAGGTACTATCATTCTGAATTTTTAAGACCTGCTAACATACTCTTAAGTTTACTACTTTGTACTTCTGCATTAATCTTAGGTAGTATTTCACCTGTGTCTTTGTTTACAGTTGAACTTGATTTAATGTTGTTTAATACGTTGTTTACATTACGACTTGCACCATTACTATCACCGCTTAGATCTTCACCTTCGTCAGTGATACGCATAGTTTCGATGTTATAGGTTAGGTCAATCTTGTGTCCTACGCCAGTACTACTACGTGACTTCATACACTGTAATTGATAACGACCACGTTCTTTCATAGCACGGCTGGTAAAGATACCAAACACGTTATCTGCTGTATTGATCTTAGATATACCACCAGCAATATGACTGTGATCAAATTCAATTTCTTCAACAGCACTACGATTTAACTGCGATGCTGTTACCAACAACACATTTAATTCTTTAGCTAAATTACGCAGTTCTTCTGCGACATATTTGTCTTTGATAAACTGATCATTTGGATTAACTTTAACTGATACTGGCATTACTAGATCCAAGTAATCTACCATAACAAAGTCAATTCTAATACCTGTTTGGAGTTGCACTTCTTTTAAATATGATCTAATATCATTAACTGTGCTCTGTGCAGGCAATCCTTTAATACGATATTGTCCAGATTTTTTACTTACTAATTTAACCTTAAGCTCAGTTGTGTCTATATCCTTGCGAATATCTTTGGTACTCATGTCAGTTAGCATAGCATCAGTTCTAAGTGCGCAAAGTTCTTCGCTCAATTCAAGTGATACATACACACCGCTTAGGCCAGCTTGTAACCAACTTAGGGCAATGTTCATCATTACAAGTGATTTACCTGAACCAGATCCACCTGCAAAGATGTTTAATTCTCCGCGACTAAAGCCACCATATAAGAGTTTATCCATTTGTGGCCAACCAGTACTTACCTGTCCACCACTGTTAAAGTATTTGTTAATACGTGCTTTTGGATCATAGAAATAGTCTGTGCCCATGTCTTTGGTTAGACTAATCTGTACTGCATCTTTGATTAGTTTTTCAACTGGATCATAATCACCTTTTTCTAACATATCTGCCGCTGATAAGATTGCACGACTTAATTCTTGTTGTTTAGTAAATCCCTCAAACTCTGTCATAAACCAATTGTAATGATCATCTGTTAGGTCTGGTACATGTTTAAGCTCTACATTAGTAACTGCTTTAATCTGTTCATGCGTGGGCATAGCTTTATATTCATCGCTGTGTGACTTGATAAATTTAGCTACTTCGCGTAGTTCTCTACTAAAGTTTTCTGGATTGTAGATGTTTTGAACCCTAACATAGCTTTCTGGGTTCTGCAACATCATTTCTATAAACAATTTTTGTAAATCTGAGGTATATTCTTTTGACATATTATTAATTATACAATCTCTTCTTCATGAGTTCAATTTTTAACTTGCTCGTTTCTTTACTGTCAATAATAGATTTAAGCACAAACAACTTACCATATTTGACCACAGCATCACTAATATCTTTGCAGTCAGTGTCTTCTTGCCATACAGGGAATGCCACACTCCAACCATACTTAATTGCCGCATCAACTAACTTACTACCTGATTTATCGGCATCGGCGACCACAATAACTTCTCGACCTAGGCTATCGATAATATCTGCTTGAACTTCACTACATTCATTACCTAAGACTGCTACACCATCTATGCTCATAGCATCAAATGGGCCTTCACAGACGATAACAAATTTATTATCACGGTGCTGATTGTTAGTGTTAAACACCATATTAGGTTCATAACTGCTATAATATTTTGGTTTTACTCCGTCTACGAATGCACGACTTGTGTAGCCAACAGTGCGGCCTTCCCAGATTGTAGGAATGATCACACGTTGATGTAGACTATGATCTGTTGAATCAGTCCAATAAAAATCATAACGGTCTGTGTTAATTTTACGAGCTTTAACATAATCAACTGCTGAATTTAACAGTTCCGGGACATTACGTAAATCATCAAGCAAATGAAATGAGAGCAGTGCTTGGAAACTAATTGCGCCTTCCGGTAACTCTCTAACCTTAAACTCAACTTTTTCTTCTGGTTCTGTTACTTGTTCTGGTGCTACTAGGTCTTTAATACGGATAGCTTCAATTACCAGACGTTTAACATCATTATCGCCAGCACCCATCCATGACAGTAATTTACGGAATTTAAATGTTAAATGACGACCTGGTTGATAACTGGCTTTGAAATTACAATTAAAACAGTGATATGACACGCTACCATCTGCGTTAGCAGTTAACCCGCCGCGGCCACGTGTATCTGCTGAGTCTCCGTTGTGTACACAGCAAGGCGCATTGAACGAAATCCAACCACTAGGAGTTGTTTTACGTTTTGCAGGTAATAGGCTTTTAATGAAATCAGAGATGATATTCAGCATATATGTATTATATACTAAATTTCAACAGTTGTCAATGATTATGATATTCTTGTGATCTGTACATAACCAGAATTTGAATTCCACGCGGCTAGATTAGTGATACTAATAGCATTATAGACATTTGATCCATTATAGTTACCGTCGCTGGTCGCTACGGAACTAATAACAGTATTGGCAATAAAGCTACCACCGCCACCACCGCCATCACTTACAGGTGATGTATTGGCCCAGCCACCGCCACCACCAGAATAGCCGCCAGCACCGCCACCTGCAATAGGT
>Ga0208618_1000327_pt1 | contig 22587 bp, 21 predicted proteins | sample CryBogCBE18Jul08_FD_184585 | JGI IMG/M metagenome (GOLD analysis project Ga0208618, IMG submission 184585) | Freshwater microbial communities from Crystal Bog, Wisconsin, USA - CBE18Jul08 (SPAdes) | ecosystem: Environmental > Aquatic > Freshwater > Lake | place: Crystal Bog, Wisconsin, USA...
CGGCAGCGGAAATTGTCGAGTTACCCCAAGGCTCAACCGCTGTTGATTTTGCCTACACCATTCACACCAATCTAGGTCACCGCTGCCGGGGTGCTCGATTGGACGGGGTCATGGTGCCTTTGAATACCCCTCTCAAAAATGGACAAACAGTTGAGGTGGTGACCGTCAAGGAAGGGGGGCCCTCGCGAGACTGGCTCAATCCTGACTTGGGATTTTTAGCCTCCGCCCGTGCCAAGGCCAAGGTGAGGGCGTGGTTCAACGCTCAAGTCATGGCCGAGACGATTCAGCGTGGTCGCGAGTCGGTAGAAAAACTCCTTCAGCGAGAGGGTAAAACTTCCATGAATTTGGAGAGTTTGGCCTCGCAACTGGGCTTCAAGTCTTCAGAGCAACTCTTTGAAGGTGTGGGTAAGGATGAGTTTTCTTTAAAGAACATCGAGCAAATCATTCATCCCGAGGTCGCCTCTCAGCCTATTGATGAACTGAGTAAGCTGAAAAAACGCTCACGAGCGGACGATCACACCAACAAAGGAGCACTGTTGGTGGTGGGCATGGATTCGCTTTTGACCCAATTGGCACGTTGCTGTAAACCCGCTCCTCCCGATGCTATTCAAGGCTTTGTGACTCGCGGTAAGGGGGTGAGCATCCATCGACAGAATTGCCCCAACTTCAAACAACTGGTCATCAAAGATGCTGACCGGGTGATTCAAGTCCAGTGGGGCCATACTCAAAGCCAAGCGTTTTATCCTGTGGATGTGGCCCTTGAGGCCTATGACCGACAAGGACTTTTGCGTGATATCTCTGAGGTCTTTGCCAAGGAGCGCATGAATGTGGTGGGTGTACAGACCCAAACCATCAAAGGGGTGGCTTGGATGACCTTCACAGTGGAGGTGCAAGACTCCTCCAAGGTCGATAAAGTGCTCAGCACTGTGAGGGAGGTTAAAGGCGTGAGAAGTGTTCGCCGAAGATGAGTGACGCACCAGTGAACTCCCGTATTCATGTCTGGGGTGATTGCCCCCCTAGTGTTGCACTGCGGTGAATTGGTCTTGGAATGGTGGGAGTATAAAAAAGAAGCGCTATAATGCTGTGGTTGCAGTCAAGAACGCATTGAACTGCTCAGATAGGCGATTAGCTCAGTTGGTTAGAGCGCTTCCTTGACATGGAAGAGGTCGTTGGTTCGAATCCAATATCGCCTACCAAATCTACCCCTTACCCCTGCGCTTAACTTCGCGTCGCGTCCCTTCCCATCCCCTCTCTTCGCAACCTTGCGAAGTTTTAAGTGAAAGACTCACGCTCAAATTTTTTAATAGGGGCATCTGTTTTTAATTGGTTCTTTGTCCAACACACACCTTAAGGAGTGCTCGGGTCTGGAAAGTCAGAAAAAGCCTAGGATTGGTATTTCTACCACTATTTGAGTAAAAGCTTCTATTGATATGCTGATGTTCGGATGATGTGTTTAATTGCTTTTGGGTACGCTTAGGTGAGGTTGATAAATGATCAATTCAAAAATGCATAGTTACCCTTAAGTTGATCCCTAAATTGACATTGAATTGATCCGTGAATTGATACTTTAATTGACCGTTAAATTAACCCCTCAGGTCTATTCCTTGATTAATACTCTGGATATCACTAGGCTTATAGGGGTAAACATAGGCTTGACGAGTTGAGAACAAGTCTCAAAATGGAAACCTTAAGGTCTGTCCCGATGCCTGAGTCAAACAGTTTCATGGAGTGAGTGTGAATTCAAAAAATCGCCTAGATTCCGTATCCGATGAAGACCCGTTGCATCGAGTTGAGTCACCAGAACTTGTTTCGAAAGCTAAAAAAAATCCTCGCAAAGGGAAAGCTGAGCAACCTGCAAGCGATGAGGGTTCAGTTGATAAGCGGGTGATTAAAAAATACCCCAATCGCAGGCTCTATGACACCTCGACCTCAAGTTACATCACCTTGTCTGAGGTCAAGGAGTTGGTCATGCAAGGTGTTGGTTTTTTGGTCATCGATGCCAAAACTCAAAAAGATTTAACCCGTGCCGTATTGCTTCAAGTCATCCTTGAGGAGGAAACAGCGGGTGCGCCCATGTTCAGTGCCAAGGTGTTGGAGAACATGATTCGGTTTTATGGTCACGCCATGCAAGCTTTCATGGGCAACTATTTAGAGCAAAACATCCAGTCTTTTGTCGACTTGCAAATGAAGATGACTCAAAACTCCAAGTCCATCTCTCCAGAATTGTGGGTGCAAGTCATGAACCTTCAAACCCCAATGCTGCAAGGCATGATGGGGAGTTATACCGAAGAGTCAAAACAGATTTTTCAAAAAATGCAAGATCAACTGCAAGAACAACTCAAGCTACAAACAGAAAAAATGGTCGAAGCTTTTAACGTCAAACTCTCACCCCGAGGTTGAGCGCGTGGAGTCAACGTAAACGAATGCTCTCGCTTTGCTCTATCCCCCGATCAATATCCAGTTTCTGCCCCCGGTTATTTTCCAGTTCATTCCTTATTTAAACCCTAATTGGGTTATGGTTTTCCGTCTCAGGTCAGGAATCATTCACCCATAAAGCTGCTTGTAAGCTTAAAGTGCCTGCAATTATGTTGTTTTCTGGTGGATAGACTCCGCAAGTTTGGGCGCAATTGAAGCGACAATATGGGCATGAATGATGCACTCACCACTGTCCAATCCCCTAAAAAAATCGGTTTTGTAAGTCTCGGTTGTCCAAAAGCGTTGACCGACTCAGAATTGATACTGACTCGACTCAATGCCCAAGGCTATGACACCAGCAAGACCTTTGATGGGGCAGACCTGGTGATAGTCAATACCTGCGGTTTTATCGATGACGCTGTCAAAGAGAGCTTGGATACCATTTCACAAGCTTTGACTGAGAACGGCCGCGTCATTGTGACGGGCTGTCTCGGCGCTCGATCTGACGACGACGGGCAGAATTTGGTCCTTAAAACCCACCCCAAAGTCTTGGCTGTCACTGGGCCACATGCCACCGATGAGGTGATGGCAAAAGTACATGAGTTTTTGCCGCAAGTGCCTCAGCCATTTCTTGATCTGACACCCCAGACAATATCGCCAGCCGGAATCAAGCTGACACCCAAGCATTACGCTTATTTGAAAATTTCTGAAGGTTGCAATCACCGTTGTACGTTTTGCATCATACCGTCCATGCGTGGTGACTTGGTCTCAAGGCCCATCGGGGATGTTTTAAGCGAAGCACAAGTTTTGTTTGAACAAGGTGTGAAGGAGTTGCTGGTCATCAGTCAAGATACCTCAGCCTATGGGGTGGACCTCAAATACCAGACTGGTTTTTGGCAAGGTCGACCGATCAAAACCAAAACTTTGGAGTTGGTGAAAGAGTTGTCTATTTTGGCCATGGAGCATGGTGCCTGGGTTCGACTTCATTACGTGTATCCCTACCCAAGCGTTGATGACTTGATGCCTTTGATGAGCACTGGTGCTGTGCTACCTTACTTGGATGTTCCCTTCCAGCACAGTCACCCAGACGTGTTGTCACGCATGAAGCGTCCCGCCAATGGAGAAAAAAACCTTGAACGTATCCAGGCCTGGCGTCGAGAATGCCCGCAATTGGTCATCAGGAGTACATTCATTGCAGGCTTTCCTGGGGAGACGGAAGCTGAATTCCAGCATTTATTGGATTTTGTCCGTGAGGCTCAGATAGACCGGGCAGGATGCTTTGCCTATAGTCCGGTCAAAGGTGCGCTGGCCAACGATATACCCGGGATGCTAAGCCAAGAGGTGCGTGAAGACAGGCGTGCTCGTTTCATGAAAGTGCAGGAGGAAGTTTCAACCCTCAAGCTTCGTTCAAGAGTTGGACAAACCATGCAGGTTTTGATTGATCACGCTCCTGGCTTAGGAAAAAATGGTGCAGTGGGTCGAAGCTACGCTGATGCGCCAGAGATCGACGGAGTCGTTCATTTATTGGCTCCCAAACGCCTGAGTCAACGTTTAAAGGTCGGTAGTTTTGTTCAGGCCTTGGTGGTTGATACACAAGGACATGATTTAATCGCACAGCCCCTATAAGAAAGTTATTCTCAATCCAGAGCCAGCGACTACATATATTTGCTGCTGACTGGGGTCTGCAAGAGTTGGCTTGAGATTGCTGATGAGTGATTGGACGCATTAAGCCCAACACTTTTTGACAAAGCTCCTGAGTTGTTTGCGGTGAGTTCATCCGTATGAACCGAATGAGCCGAATGAGCCGAATGAGCCGAATGAAGCGAACGCACCGGATGATTCATGGCTTCATACCACGTGGACGGTATAGAAATCACGACTTTTTCGAACTCATTGAATTGAGATTGGAAAAGGCTCAGGTCCACTTGCAAATGACGATTCAAATAATGATGCACATCGGATAAAAAGTTCAAGAACGCCTGAGCTTGATCGCGATTGAGTGAAGAGCTCTTAAATCTCCACTCGTTGAGATCCAAATGATAGTGAATCATTGCATGCACATGCAAAGATTTCTGCCCATAAATTGAGCTCGAATACTCTAAATATCCAACCAATTCATTGTTCAAGTGCTTGACAACTGTTAAGGCATGAGGCTTGAAAAAATGGTACTTGTTGGGCGAATAAGAGAAATTAAAGGGCGAGTCAATGTGCTGAACCATATTCATATTGTTATCTTAAAAACCTGTATTGAATGTTGACTTGAGCGAATACTCTTGGTGACCACGAAGGAGATGATCGATCAATATAAACGGTCAAAAAAGGATCAACATAAAAAATAAATAAATTAACGGCAATATTTACCACTAATTATTAAGGTGACATCAGTATTTAGAAATTACTGCCTGAGAATGAATTGAGCAAGCACAGCTAGATGAATGCAGGTTGGGAATCAATTATTGAAGAGGCATCAGGATCAAATTAAAAAAAGAATGCACTTTTAAATTGAAATATGTAACCTTCTTTAACGACTGGCCGTATTGATAAGTGTGAAGCGATGGTCTTCACTCAACTTCTTAATCAAAGGTTATATATGAAAAAATCAAATGCAGCGATGTTGGCTTTTGTGAGTGCGTTCGCAATGGCGAGTCCCGTATTACATGCAGCAGAAATGAGTCCAGTTCATTGTGCAGGAATTAATTCATGCAAAGGACTCTCGCAGTGCAAGACTGCATCAAGTGCGTGTGCTGGTCAAAATTCCTGTAAGGGCCAGGGCTGGTTACCTGCCGCTAGTGCCCAAGAGTGCATGAATAAGGGCGGTTCTGTCACTAAATAAAAATTAATAGATCAACGGCAAGGGAATGGTGTGGCATTCCCTTTGCCTGATCAAGGTAAACCAAGGAGTTGATATGCAAGGATTTGGATTGGGGCTAAGGCCGACACATTATCCAGACTTTAAGGGTCCGCATACAAAAATTAAGTGGCTTGAAGCCGTAACGGATAACTATCTGGTTCCTGGTGGAATTCCTTTGTATCACTTGAGCAAAATCAGGGAGATTTACCCAATGGCCATTCATGGAGTGGCTATGAATATTGGAAGCTACGATCCAATAGATCAACAATATCTAAAGCAAGTCAAAGCTTTGATGCAAAAAATCAAACCTGCTCTAATTTCTGATCATCTCTGTTGGACAGGTGTTGGGGGTCGAAAAATGCATGATCTCTATCCAATGCCTTACACCCAGGAGTCAATAGAGCATGTGGTGAAAAGAATTTCTATGATTCAAGATTTTCTGGGCTGTGAATTGGTCTTAGAAAATGTCTCAACCTATGTCAATAGTCCAGGTGAATTAAAAGAGTGGGAATATATCAAAGAAATTGCTCAGCTCTCTGGATGTGGATTATTGGTGGATTTGAACAATATATATGTCAACTCCAGAAATTATCAATTTAATCCTATTGAATATTTGAATGGATTGCCAGCTAACAGAATTCGGCAATTGCACTTGGCAGGTCATAGCGATATGGGCGATTTTTGTATTGATACCCATGACAAAGAGGTCTCCAACGCTGTTTGGCAACTCTACAAAGTAAGTCTAGAGCTTTGGGGCGAGAAGATTCCCTGCATGATCGAACGAGATGATGATATACCTCAACTGGATGTGTTGGTGAGTGAGATTGAGGTTGGAGAACAATTGGTTAAAGCCTTTCAACTTGAAATGGAGCTTGAAGATGCAACTCATTGACTGGCAAACACAATTTCAAAATACAGTTGTATTGGGTGGTCCCCTATGGGAGCCTACAAATCCAGTCAAAATAAATCAAGCAAAAATTAATGATCAGCGAATAAAGATTTATCAAAATGCTTATGTCCAGCGATTGACTCTTGCATTAAGAGAGAACTACACAGTCACACATTTGGCCATGGGGGACGAGGAGTTCAACTCATTGGCTACTCGGTATATCGAGATGCAACCCTCGGTGAGACCCTCCATTCGGTGGTTTGGATCCCACTTATCAAGATTTCTGATGGACCAACTCCCTTGGTCGAGATCTCCTTGGCTCAGCGAGTTGGCCAATTTGGAATGGGCACTAAGGCATAGCCAAGATGCAGAGGATTTACAAAATTGGACGATGGATGAGCTTAAAAACAAGACACCAGATGACTGGGAGGAGGAGGGTTTTTTTCTACATCCCTCAGTAACTCTCATGGAATTCAAGTGGAATTCACCTCAACTGTGGAAAAAAATAAGTACAAATGACCTGGAATTGAAGGTCTCTCCTCAGCGGTTGGTACAAAAAGTGGTCGTTTGGAGAAGTGTGGACTTGGCATGTCAGTGGAAATGCTTGTCAACACTTGAGTTTGAGTTGATCAAAGCGCTTGGAAGAAGTCACAATTTTTTTGAATCTTTCAAGCGCGTAAAGCGGAAAACAAAGCTGAAGATGGATGATTGGAATTCGTGGGCAGCCATGTGCTTGTCAACTTGGGTGCAAGATGGACTGTTGGTAAAAAAAGATCAAGATATATAAGGAAATATTTTTATGAATTCACTACAAAAACCTCTCAAACTTGATCTTTATAAGTTCAGTGAGATTGAACAAAGGATATACAGGAAGGAAATAATATTTGAATGGATTTATTCATTGTCTGAGCTCATCGTGAGAATGTACATTGCCAATGTCTTTTTTAATTCTGGCTGGGCCAAAATTCAAAACTGGAGTTCAACGATATTTTTGTTTACCGATGAATATCAAGTCCCCTTTTTAGATCCAGTTTTGGCGGCTGTTATGGCCACTGCAGGTGAACTTATGTTCCCCTTGCTGCTACTTTTGGGGATTTTTAGCAGGATTTCAGCACTTGGCTTGTTTGTGATCAATGCAGTGGCAGTCTATTCCTATTTCGGGGTATTGAAGGACTCCCCAGTAGCAATTCACGATCATTTGAATTGGGCGCTACTATTGTTGCTCTTGATGACCTCTAAGTCTGGATATTTGCATTTGGATCAGATCAAAAAAATCTATCTAAAGTTTGCTGGGAAAGATCAATGATCGCCGGTTAAAATGATGGTAATTTTTACCGCTAAATGATTTTATTGATCTCAATAAATAGGCAAATCCGATAGTATCAAGTGGTATTTAAAAATGAGGCAGAGGTGTGAACTGTAGTGGAACAATTTCAAAATATTCGGACCATGTTGCAAATTGTTGTGGCTATTCAAAACTGGGAAATTGAGAATTTACCTGAATTGGAGACAACCAGTGGGCGGTTCATTTTTCTTAACTTGTTGAGTTACTTCTCCAGTCAAACTCATCCTCTTGCAGAGTCTACCCCCCTTAAAAGTATTTACAGAACTGAGCGTATCAGTGAAAAATCAATTCGCAATAAATTAAAAGATTTTCATTCGGAAGGTTTGATTCAATTCGTATCTCTGAGTGAAGATATGAGATCAAAGTGTGCGATTCCTACAGATTTATTGATTAGAAAAATCATTAATTACGCTGAACAAATTCATTACATCATTCGTACCCATTACTATTTGGTAGATATCAATGAGCAGGCTGCAATCAATGTTAAAGAGATGCGACTCGTCGATCAAAGCCATCAAACATTGCGTCGTAATTTAGAAAATTATCTTCACAACAAGTCGTCATTGAAATTGAACAAACCAAGTGCTTTGCTCACCAAGGCTGAGCGAATGGCATTGTTTGCGTTTCAGATTTAGAGGCCAATGATTGATGATATTGATATTTGAATCAATGGTATCAATTGTCAGCTCATAAGCCCATCAAACCACTTCGGATCAAAACTACATGCTTGAGCAACTCAGGGTTCAATTGCCGAATGGTAAATTCAGTGTCAAAGGATTGCCTTATAAATTTACAAATTTGGTAGGACAGTCAAAAGTAAGGTTTCTGATCTTCATCACCACGTTGCTTTTGATGGCAATTTGGGGTGCTGCTTACTTTACTGTCAATGCTGACCAGCAATTGGTCTTGAAAAAAGGGATCTTAAATCTTCAAAACTTAACGAAAAGTTTTAAAGCCCATACCGAGCAAACGATCAGTACATCCGATCAGGTCCTGAGAATTATTAAATTTCACCGTGAGCACGGCGTAGACTTGAAGTACAAAGCGCTGAGTGATTATTTTGACCATGGCGTCATTGATACACGTTTTATCAATCAAATCGGAATCATTGACACGGCTGGTGATTATGTATTTTCAAATTTAGCAAATCCGCCTAAGGTCAATTTATCCGACCGGGAACATTTTAAAATTCATAAGGAAATTTATCCCTTTGGGGTATTTGTCAGTAAACCAGTCGTAGGAAGAGTCAGTAAAAAACTTTCTATTCAATTGACCCGTCGCATTGATGATGTCAAAGGACGTTTTGCAGGCGTCACTGTTGTTTCATTCAATCCAAACTATCTGACCGATTTCTACAAAAGTATCGATCTTGGTGGAAAGGGGGTCGTCGCACTCATTGGATTGGATGGCATACCCAGAGCAATTCAAATAGGTTCCAAAGTCATCAATTCAGATACGAACTCTGTTCTTCTCATCCCCCCTGAAGTCAGGGATAAATTGGAAGGCACGTTCATGTCCAATCAGTTGTTTGATGGTGTTCAAAGAATTTATGCCTTTGAGCGTATCTCCAATCAGCCCTTGATCAGTATCGTTGGTCAACAAGTGATAGAACTGAGTTCAGACTCCAATTGGCATAAAGCAATTTTCTACGGTATTGCCGCTTTAATTACCCTCATTACCATCGCTTTTCTAATCTCGAACATTGAATATTTGAATCGATTGGCTCTACTCAACCTGGATTTGATTAAGAGTAATCAGGAAGTCACAAAGGCCAATAAGCATAAGTCTGAATTTTTATCATCGATTTCGCATGAACTTCGAACTCCATTAAACGGCATCATTGGCTACGCTGAATATATTCATTACACGTCTAAGGAGCCTATGATCCAATTTCCGGCTCAAATTATTGACGAAAGTAGTCGCCACTTGTTGAAGTTGGTGAATACCCTCTTGGATTTAACGCAGGTTGAATCAGGTCGTATGTCCTTGCAAAATGAAGTTTTTAACTTAAGGCAAGTCATTGACGATGTTTGTCAAACTCATCGAAGTAGAACTGCAGCTAAAAAATTGATGTTTATCGTCGAGGACGATGCCAACTGTCCAGTTGAAGTTTGTCTTGATGAGTTAAATTTGAGAAGAATTCTCAATAATCTTCTCGACAATGCTATTAAATTTAGCAAGGAGGGAGGAGAAATTGTGATGTCCATCCATTATCTCAGCGACATACGATCGATCTACTTTTCGATCAAAGACAATGGTCATGGGATTCCTGAGGAGATGCACTCACATGTTTTTGAGAAATTTTGGCAAAACGAGGATTTCATCACCCGTGTCCATGGTGGTAGTGGGATGGGGTTGGCTTTGACTCAAAAATTGGTTGCTCTCATGGGTGGTGAAATTCACTTCAACTCAGCCAGTCATATTGGAAGTACCTTTTATTTCACGATCCCGTTGCAAGTCTTGGAGGAGAGATGATGAAAACTGTCTTGGTTGTAGATGATGATTTAGCCAATCGCATGTTACCTGGCCTAATTTTAGGTCGTGAGAAGTATCAGGTCAGCGAGTGTGCCGATGGCGCTCAAGCACTACAGTTGTTGTCAAGCAAGACATATGACTACATACTCCTTGATATTTCATTGCCCAAAATTAGTGGTATCGATATCTGCAGGTCCATTCGTCGCAATGAACATTTGAGAGATATAAAAATTTTCGCTTACACTGCCCACGCCATGAAAGCTCAAACCAAGGAAATTTTGTCCTCTGGGTTTGATGACATATTGATAAAACCCATCAATCGCCAAGACCTATTGAGTCTGTTCCAATATTGATTGATCTCGCTTACCACTTTAAAAATCTGGGGGCGAGTAGGTAGCCCAATAATGCTGCCAGTAAAACACCCATCGCGTACCAAATTGCGACAAAAACAAGGCTACTCTCGGGGCAATGTAAGGCATAAACCGATGTAGCCAATGCTCCGCTGGCCAGACCGATGTATCCACCAGTCGCTCGGAGGTTGACTGGCGCGAACTTTTTTGAGAGTGCGACAAGGCTTGCCATTAAAGGCAATGAAATTAGCAAAATATTCCATGGGCAACTTTTCCAGGACACCCCCAATACCATGGTCAACTTGTCTGTATCAACGGCCTGGGTATATTCTTTGATGCCGGCTATCCATAGTATTGCAAAAATCAGAACGATAGCAAGTGACTCTCTGCCCAGAGGTACACCAGGCCTGAGTATTTTATAAAAGCAATAGATTGAAAAAATAGCGGTACTCAGTGCAAAGCTTTCTTTGACCTTGAAAATAGTCTCAAAAATCGTCAAATTCAGATCATCTCTGATTCCATAAGCGAATACGATTGATAACGATACGGCTAAACCAATCACGAGATGGGTAATGACCTGACCTAGCGCGAGTGGTTTCTCCAAAGTCTCTGTATCCATGCTGAGTAATACCAGTAAATCATCAGTTTTCATCATCAAATCCTCGCGTTTTTTGAGATCAAGAGCTGAAGTCCACGGTGTATACCAACTTTGACAGCTGATTCTGACATCTTGAGCAATTCAGCGGTCTCTGTGATTGATAAGCCCTGAATCTTGACATGAACAATGGGTAAGCGATGGTGATCGGGTAGACGATTCAATAAATGGTGAAGGTCTTTGTTGATTTCGAATTGATCTGTTTCGGATGTTGCTGTGAAACCCATGTCATCATCGTATTCGTCGCTCAGGTGATCCTTGGACGCACGAAATGCATCGATCATTTTGTATTTTGCAATTGCATGCACCCAAGACGTCAAGGGATAGTCAGGGTTATAGGTGTGACGCTTTTCATGAATTGCGATGAGTGTTTCTTGCACAAGATCCTCTATGTCATTGGGTGTATTGCTCAATCTCCGGCCTATGAAGGCGCGCAAATGCCTCGTCAGCAGTTGCAGAAATTGGTGATAAACAATTTTGTCACCGGCCAAAGACTTCAGAAATAAGTCTTTGAGATGCTTTTCCTGATCGTCAAAAATTGATTTCACGTAATTAATTCGAATATTTAGTGGAAAAGGTTACAAAAATTAGAGCCAATGACAATTTCTTTAGAGAACACATAGGATCGTCTTATTTAAACATACTTATTTCTGTCAATCGCCTAGGGATGAAGTATTTCTAACGAGTGTCCCTTATCAGATGTACTCAAATCAAGTGACACATGTGAATCACGTTATTAATTCCCTCAGAACAAACTGTGCTTTCTGCACAAATGCCGGTAAAAGTTACCACTAATGATGCTGATACGAGGATATTAGTGTTACTTAATCGACAAAATCATATACATGCCATTTAGACCATATAGGCCATATTGAGTATACAGGCCATTCAATGGATGGGTCGATCAACAAAGGTCTAAAACTGGACTTCATCTTCAAAGGGACTGAGTGAATTACGACACCATGCTTCTATGGATCCGGACATTAAGGAATGACAGTGTGCTCATTTGATGGCCAGACAATAAAAAGATCATCTCTCGTGTTGGTGATCATGCTCAGTGTGTGCTTTAAAAACGCTGAAGCCTCTGACCAATTGTCGTATGGGTCTCCTGCTTTTTTAGGGGGAACATTCACCGGTAATGGCCAAATGAATTTGTCATTGGCGCTCAAAAAAATTGTCCCACAAGATGTCAAAGTGTTGTTCATGGATGTTGATCCCAATCAAATGACGAGGATGAACTATTCAAAAGCTTTTGTGTTCAATATTTTGAATGACTTTTCGAAAACCTATCACTTCAACTGGGAGTTGGTTGAAAACAAATTGATCATCATGGATCGTCCGGCCCAAGCTCGTGATGGGAGCACTCGAACACCATCCGTTGATGTGTTGCCCACGCAGGATGAGCAATATTTACCCGGTGCTCAATCTATAAAGCCCGGTGAACCAACGTCGATGAAATTGCCCATTCAAGAAGTTGAGGGCACTCAACCCCAGCAATTCTTTGATGTTCGGATTGAAGATGAGACCTTGTCATTGGCTATTCGACGATGGTCAATTGAAAGCGGCTATCAATTGGTATGGGATACAGACAAAGACTTTACGGCCATCAAAACGAGTTACAACGGATTGAATTATCTGGATGCTGTGGGCAATGTCATGCGGGACACTGGAAAAACCGACTACCCCATGCATTCCTGCATTTATACCAATAGGGTTCTCCGTGTATTGCCCTTGACCTCGCCATGTGAGCGTATTTCTGACAGGGAGGGCGCACATGACAACTAAGTACGTCTTGGGTGCCTTTTTATTGAGTTTGGCTGGTTGCGCTGTGACACCCAGGGAGGCCAACGAAATCACGCAAGAAAAAAAGAAGAACGCTGCCGATTTACTCAATCAGGCCAAAGTTCAACTGCAACAAGAAGGGTACATGACACACGTTCGAGGTAATTTTTTGGGTGATATACCCATCGATTTACCTTATTCATCCAAGTTGCCGCCCATATTTTTCCAGCGTTTAACCCTTCGCTCCCGGGGTAATAGCTTTGGTTCAATTGCACAAGCTGCTCGGAACATCAATCTCGCAACGGGTGTACCCGTGAGAGTCAACCCCGATGTTGACCTGATCGCACAGGTTCCAGTTTCCCCGGCCGCTCAATTCTCAAGTCTTGAAACATTACCAGGACAAGCTGTCGCAAGTACAGTTTCTGCCAATCGATTGATCAATATTCCTTTGGACTACGTGGGAACCTTGATCAACTACCTCAACACCATCGCAATTCAGGGGGGAGTCAATTGGGAGTGGCGAGAGGGAGGAATTTATGTGTATCGTTTGATGACTAAAACTTTTGTGGTCTCAAATATCACGACAGGCGACTATTCAGTCACTGATTCAATGAATAGGGGGGGATCCGTGACCTCTGGTTCAACCGGGGTGGTCAGTGCCACAGGTAACGGAAGTTTTACAAGTGGTTCAAGTATTTCACTGCAGGGCAGCATTTCACCCTGGAAGGCATTGTTGGCAGAGTTGACGACTTTGTTGAGCCCGCTTGGAAAGATCAGTGTCAATGATTCACTGGGCAGTGTCACAGTGACTGATAACAAAGAAAATGTCGCCAGAGTTGAGAAACTGGTGAGCCAAGAGAATTTGTCCTTTGGTAAACAAGTGGCCATTGAGGTGAGAGTCATTCAGGTGAGTCTGTCCAAGGAGTCTCAATTGGGTGTCAATTTAGGGCTGGTCTACAGCGCCTTGAACTCGACTAAAACAGCAGCCACCAGGACATTGGCTGCTGTACCACCGAGCACCACCACATCCTCATCGGCTGGAACTTTAACCTTCAGTGTGCCCGATTCGACCAGTCCCTATTCAAATTCAAATTTTTCTTTGGCGGGGTTAAACGCCTTTGGTGACATTGTTCAAGATACAGCCACGACCTTGTACACCACCAATCGTGTTCCTGTGATGTCGGGTAACTATTTAACACAAGGATTCTTGGCACAAACTACACCTGCTGTTGGCGGTGCCGTGTCTGGTGGATCGGGTGTTCCAGGACTAACGCCTGGTTCTATCACTGTAGGCACTTTTTTGAGGGTCCTGCCAACCATCAAGGACAACAATTCAATACTGGTGAACTTGTCGATGGATTTGTCATCACTTAACAAAATTGGAAATGCCACGACAGGAGAGGGGGCCACCTTACAACAAATTCAATGGGCCAATACTTCGGGCTCGAAGTCAGTGGTTAATTTATTTGTGAATCAAAACGAATCCATCGTAACAGTTGGAATCGTATCTGATGTTTTGATCAACAACGTCAACAATAGTTTTGATGGAGCTTCACGAGATTCAACGAAAAACAAAAGTATTTTCGTCTTAATCATCAAGCCCAGGGTGTTGAGGGGTGTTTGATGATTGTGATTAAACGCTCTAAGCAAAAAACTGCCATTGCCACTTCACTTCGGTGGCAGGTCATGGATCCGTTTGGCAGATCTGTTTTTGGGCATAAGCAGTTGATTGAATACGTTCGGTTGGGCGGCTATGTTGGCATTAAATTTAAAAATGGGCAGGATCACAATCTTGGTGTTTCAAAGGAAACTCAATTTGAAAAATACAAAGAGTTAAAAATTGTCAGCATCGCTAGGCAAGTGGGGATGTTCCCTGAAGTTCGTGAGCGATCCATTCTTGTTCTTTTAAACAATACGGAATCGTCTGATGGGAGTATTTTTGCCATTGGATTGATCAATGGCAACATTGTGATGGATGAATTGGTGGAAAAGAATGAGGTTGACCAAGTCATTGATGATTATCAAAAAATTAATATATTTGCTAGTACAGGTTTAGACATTGCGGGGGATGTCGTTTTATTTGATCATGTTTTGAAATTCAAATTTGATCTGGCGGCAGTCCTTGATAACAAGAAAAGTGCATTTGAATACATTGATGTTTTAAAAAATGAGTTGGTCATTTTGTATCTCATCATCTTCATTATTTTGGCACTCATTTGTGATTTTGCGTATTCACAATGGGCAAAGTATGAGCAAGAAAATCAATTGTTAATGACTTCAAGTCTTCAACTATTGAACTCTCCCGAGAACAGATATAGCAATGCAATTGATCAATTTTTGACTCAACCCGTTCTCCTCGTCAAGGACAACATTTCGCTGATTGTCAAAGAAATTAATTCTTTTCCTTATGTTTTTAAGCGATGGCAAGTCTCCTCCATTGACTGCGATCATTCCACTTGTTTGGTTCATTGGGCGTCGATCGGTGGGAGTTTTGATGAGTTTAAAAGTGCAGCATTTCCAAATTGGACCTCCATAGCCATAGATGGTCAGAGCAATAACCTCTTGGGGGACCTTAAATCTATAAAAAGTAATTTCATGATGGCTACGCGCCAAAGTACTTGGCCGCCACAAGATCAATTCCCACACATGGATGAATTTTCGTTTGAATTTGCTGATATTTTCGCAAAGCTGGGAAAAGCCGACTGGATCTCAAAATTTGAAGCCATGCATCAAGTAGGTCTTGAGCCGGCCTCTAAATCCAACGGACTGATCAAACATCCCAAGGCTTTGTTTGCATTGCCTTGGCATGTTGATGAGCAGTCATGGTGGAGTGCGCAAACGTCTTTGGAGCAATACGGAGAGTTCTGCTCCCTTGATCAATTCAAAATCACCTTTCAGAACAATTCCCCCTTATTCAGCGCCACTGGCAATTGTTATGTCAGACATTAAAAGTTATTTACTATCATTGCTTGGGGTGTACTGCTGGATGAATTCGTATTCGCAGGTTCCGAGCTCTGTCGCTTTAAAGCCGGTTACCTTGCCCCCAACTTCAATCGCAAAGAGTACTGATGAGCAGAAGTTGAGTGTTCATGATGAGCCTTATTTGTCGATTTCAGGATTGAAAGATAAAGAGACGAAGTCCGTTAACTCCCTTCGTATTCAAGCTCAACCCTCAAGCACGACGCCAGTTGCTAACCATGTGGTGTTGTCCGAGGTCATTCCGCCAGGTCTTTTGAACAATGTTGACACGATGGGACCTCGTTCTGGTCACTTTGAACTGGTTGGTTTATTTTTGAGTCCAGACAATGTGCGGGCAGAGGTTTCAATTGCTGGAAAAAGCCACTTTTATCAAGTTGGTGATTTATTGAACCAAGATTGGGTGATTGAGCTCATTGATTCAAGCGGTATTCAAGTGAGCCGTTGTAAGGCAAGACCCTCTAAATGTGAATTTAAAAGGGTGCAGTACGTAGGAGGTTTGGAGCCATGACCACCACTCTCACACCTCTCAGAGCAACGCCTCAAATCCTGAATGAAGTGTCCGATTTGGATGACTTTAAGGGGCTCGTGAGTGGGTTGCAGCCCGATAGCTCTAATCCTCCAGTGTTGGTGCTTGACCTTGGATGTGCTGAAGTTTGCTTGGTTATGCGGCCCGAGTATTTCGGAAGTGGTGGTTACTTTGGCTTGTGCTCTGTCTTAAAGAGCAATCGATTCTTGATGAGCATCAAGTCTGAATTTTTTGCAAACTCCAAACAGATGGATCAGCTGATTGAGTTGAATGAAAAAAAAGTCAATTCACGCCACCCGATTGAGGTCATCAATGAGTCCAATAAAAATATTGTTCTCTATGACGAAATCATCGCTAGGGCTTTTGAGATCAATACGACCGATGTGCATTTTGAGATCCGCCAGACTGAACGCTCCAATGTGAGACTTCGAATTGATGGAAGACTGATGATTTGGAAAGCCTTTCCCACGGAGTTGCTGCGGGGAGCGTTGTCCGCGGCTTACTCAGCTCGATCGAAAAGTGGGACCAACTCAGCGGGTGCCTTGTCGCTGGAACGGGCCATGAACACAATCACAGAAAACATGGTCAAGGGTCAGTTGGTCAATGGCCGTTTCAATGGAATTCCACTGGTCAATGGTTATGACGTTGTGATTCGGCTCTTAAAAAATGATCCGCGTGCACAAATCCCCTCCATTGAATCGTTGGGTTACACGAGTCACCATATTCAACACCAACTGTTGCCAGCGATTGCCAAAAACTCAGGAATGATGGCCATCGCAGGGTCTACGGGTTCTGGGAAATCAACCGCCCTTCGGTCCTTGATAGCCTCCTTGCCCAATTTGCATGTTTTAAAAGTTTTTGGAGTGGAAGACCCCGTTGAATATCTTAATCCCTTCATGAGTCAAATATCGATTCAGCGAAGTACCGATGAAGCCGACGAGGCGGTCAAAATGAAATTTCTATCGGCCCTTCGCTCAGTGCTTCGCATGGATCCTGATGTGTTGATGCTGGGAGAAATTCGTGACAAAGAATCGGCTTCTCTGGCCTCAGAGTTCAATCGCACGGGTCACCGTGTATTTACGACAGTTCATGGTGACGGTTGTGTGGATGTACTCACACGCTTGAATAGTCCTGAGATTGGTATCTCCGTGAGCACGCTCTCGAGCCGTAAATTTCTCTCAGCTGTGATGTACCAAAAGTTATTGCCCAAATTGTGTCCTCATTGCAAAGTTCCTGCATCAGCAATATTGGATGCATCAACGCTTGAACTCCTTTTTGAAAAATTTGGTCTCAATATCAATTTAATGTTTTGTGCCAATGATGAGGGCTGTGACGATTGCCGAGTTCAAGAGGTCGGTCTGGCCGGTACCAAGGGGCTGACTGTGGTGGCAGAAATCTTGATTCCAACACCTGAGATATTGAAGGCGATCTCTGTGTCGGATTGGGCTCTCGTTGAGCACCTGTGGAGAGGCAGTCGAACCGCACCTTTTGACAGTCCCAATATGCAGGGTAAAACCGCTTTTGAGCATGCGCTTTATCAAGCCAGCGCAGGATTGATTGATCCCCAAGACATTGAGCGTGATTTTGAGTCATTTAAGACCTATCAGGTATCAACCTTATCGATGAAAGCATTGTCCTATGTTGAGTGAAATCGAACTTTTTTTCGCCAAACGCGAATTTTTGTCTCGCCGAGGTGAGGTTTATGACCTGATTTATTCCAACTTGGAGGAACAAGGCTCACGACAAATTTCAACTTTGAGAGAGTTGTTTGCAAGGTGGGAGCAACGTGAATCCAAGCGCGGGTCTTCAATTGCTTTGGTCTACAAAAGTATTATCTATCGTCTTAACCGTGGGGGGAGTTTTTCACAAGCAATCTCTTTGTTTATTCCCATTGAGGAGGCGTTGATCATTGAAGCCGGTGATGCATCCGGGACACTCTTGGAGGCTTTGTCCTCAGCCAAGAAACAGTTCAGTAGTGACAAGGAAATCAATGGCATCGTTGCTGCAGCCATGGCCGAGCCGATGATGACCTTGCTCTCTATTTTGGCGACTTCGTTTTTTTGTGGAAGCTTTCTTTGGCCACAACTCTTGGCTGTGATTAAAGAGCGGTTTTGGCCTTGGTGGTGCTTACCGCTCATTCACTTTGAGATCGCGGTTGTGCAGTATTGGCAGATCAGCTCAATTGCGGTGATTCTTATTTTGGCTTACTACTGGACGATTCCGCGTTGGACGGGTTACGCGAGGCAATGTGTAGACCATTTGCCGCCATGGAGCTTGTATAGGGATCGTCAAGCCATCGCATGCATTGGAATACTAGCAGGGCTTTTGTCATCGGGCATGGAGCTCAGTGCTGCCCTTGAGAGAGTTGCTTCGAAGTCAACGCCTTGGATGTCTTGGCAGTTGAGAAAAATCAAGTCTCGCATGCTTTCATCGGGGGAGAACACCTTGCGGGCATTTGACAGTGGTCTTTTCTCCAGAGAGTTTGTCGACTTAATTGAAGATGCTTCTAGAAATCGCAGTTTTGACTTAACACTTCAATACTTGGGTAGTGAGGCTTTGCCCCGAGTGGTTCAAAAAGTGAAAACATTGGCCAAGACGATGGCGGCATTGATGGCTATTTTCTTTGGCTTGGTTTTTTTGTACCAAATGTCTGTTCAGCAATTGGGGATGAACGAGGCTGCGAGAAATTTCTCCAACAGTCAGACCTGACCTTGAAAGGGGATCTATGTAGAAAAAGTTTTTTTGTCATTCCATTTTTTAATTTATAAGGATATTCATCGTGAATTTATCAACTCGCTTTTCTTTTTCAAAATCTCTAAGTAATGTGTTCGCTCCAATTGACCAGAAGTCAAAGAGCTTGGCGCTCATTGCGAGTGTTGGCGGTTTGAGTGGGGGTGGATCTCAAGCCCAGTCACTTCAAAGACACCATCGGGCCAAGCTCCAAGCTCAGCTTCATGCGCAAAGGGGATACACCAACATCCAACTCGCTATTGGTGTATTAGTCTCTGTCGTAGCAGTCTTGGGTGCGATCGGCGGTTTCACTTATGTCACTCAAGCCAAAGTCAACAATCAATTGAACTATTTGGCGGATCTTAAAAACAGCACGGGTCGATTGTTTTTGCAATTGGGCTCTGCGACTGCCAGTGCTTCAAGCGCCGCCACTCTTAATACCTATGGTTTTTTCCCATCAAGCACGGTAACAGGGACTGGTGCGACTTTGAAGGTCTCCAATCAATGGGGTGGAGCGGTGACGGTGGCCCAAGGCACTGCAGGAGTTTTGGGCGACTCCATCGCCTACACGTTCACTGGAGTTCCAAACGATGCTTGTGTGGCAATTGGATTAGGTGTCGATGCAGTGGCTGATGTGGTCGCTATTAACACGGTCACGACGAAAGCCTATGGCGTAAGTACAGTCCCTGCAACTGTGACAGGCTCGACAGCGTGTGGCTCTTCACCCGCAGCAGGCCATACGTTTGTCTTCACCATCAAGGGTTGATCTTCTTTAGTCCTATCAGATCCATTGGGTTTGGTTTTATTGGTCTCTTATTAGACAGGTGGTCCGCCAATGTCCATGATCTCCATCTCCATCACGATCATTATCACCTTGATGATCACGCTGGCTTCAACCTTGACCACCACACAGTCGAGTTTGATGACCAAAGGGGCGATTGCGGCCAGTCAATTGGATGCGGTGAGTTCTGCACTTTCTAATTATGTTTCCAATAATGCCTCCACCTTGGTTGCCAATGGGGTAGTTCCCATCGGGGTCAGTAATTTGACGGTGGCCAACATCTTGTCCCCCACAATCGATGAGTTAAAGGCCATGTCTTTGTTGCCCACCACGGTGGGGTCTACGCCAGTTGTGGGCGCTGGGTATGCCGTTACTATCACCGTGCCCAGCGCTTGTACAACGGGCCTTAACGCATGTCAAATTGGCGAGTTGGTTTACTACACACAGCCCTTTTTATTGGGTAATTCAAGCACCAGTGTGGATGTGCATTTGCTGGGTTCGGCACTGTCTTCTTCAACGGGCAAACGCATTGGTTATTCGCCTCCCAGCGATTCGGGCAATATTGTGGGTCCTGGGTGGAAGGTGTCCAATCCTGTCACCTCCATGGTCAATGGGGTGACTGCCCCTCAGTCAGGCGTATTGGCAGCATTTAATTCTTTCACCTTCAACGCTTCACTGAGTTATTCATATTATTGGAAATCTCCCGTTCAAGCGCTCAGCAATTTACCTTCAAGTGGTAACACGCTTGGCGATGTTCGATTTGTGATTGGGCTCAACACCCCTTACTACTGGGGAGGGAGTAATTGGTGGGCTGTCAACTCTACGTCAAATTCTACGGTGACGCTAGGGGCCAGTGCCAGCAATGATGGATCTAACAACACCAATTTGGGGGGTAATGCGGGACTGAACTCGGGGATCTCGGTGAGTAACAACACCAATGTAGGATTTTCCTCGGGTAATGGCTCCACGGGATCCAACAACACAGTGGTGGGTGCGAGCTCGGGCTCCAATGCCAGTGGGACCAACCAAAACAATACGATTGTGGGGTATTCGTCGGCAAACAATCTGTCTGGCAGCTCCAACTTGACCATCATCGGTTCTGGGGTGACCGTGTCTGCGGGGGTGAGTAATTCGATTGCCCTGGGTAACACTCTCAATGTGAGCCAATCCAATACGGCCTATTTGGGGCCTGCCTCTATTACCAGCATGGTGAGTTTTGCTAGCTACTCCTCGGTTTCAGATCGAAGACTAAAAACCAATATTACCGATTCCCTTTATGGGCTTGACTTTATCAATCGCTTAAAGCCGGTCGAATATTCTTTGACTTCGAATGTCTCTCGGCAATTGGGTTTCATTGCCCAAGAGGTTGAAGCTTTAGATCAACACTATCCCGCCATTGTCAAACCCACACAAGCCAATCCTTACTACGCCTTGACCTATTCCACCTTTATACCTACTTTGGTGAAGGCAGTTCAGGAGTTGGATTTGAAAGTTCAAAAAATTTCATCTGCAACACTAGCCACCGACTCTGAAAAAACCAAGAGCTCTCAATCCACTCCCGGCATTGTTTTACTGGTCATGTCCGTGTTGGTGTTGATGTTAATGGGAATCATCAATGCCTTTACCCTTCAAAAGTTGAAAGCACTGAAGGACTGAATGCCATGCATTACTTGAGATTGGTGATCTATGTATTGGTCAGCACTGTGTCGATGTTGAGCGCTCAATTGAGTAGCTCCAGTGACCACCAGTTGGCCCAGGCCACGGTCGTAAGCGCGCAATTGAAAACCATTTTGAGTGGTTTTTCTTTGTACGTGATCAACAACTGGAATAACCTGGTCTTGGCAACTCCCGGGGCAATCACTTATAAGCTACCCACAGGAGCATCTCGGAACGTGGCTCATGTTTTGGCGCCAACAGCGTCTGAATTGATGTTGTTGGGTTTTTTACCCACACTCAGTTCAACGGCCACTAGCTATCCTTTGCCCACGATTGGAGGCGGATATCAAACCGCTTTGAGCTTTTTGCCAACGGGTTGCCAAGGCAATGCTTGCACCGTCGAGCTCTATGCCTGGATGACCTCACCCTTGGGGAGCAACAAATTCTTTGATATCCATTACTTTGACAGCCAATCCATGGGCGGCAACATCAGCATTGGTTACTCCATGCCAGGGACGCCTGGCGTGATCAATGGCCCCAACAACACCTGGTCTTATTCTTTGGCAGGTAACACCAATGCGGGTATAGCGATGATTCATACTTTTTTGGGGATCAATGATTTCAGCACCACTTACCCTTGTGTCTTGGTGGCTTGTTGGAAGTCGCCCTCCAACTTGGCCACTGCGTTTCCCAACCGGCTCAATACAGTGGGGGACGTTCGTCTAGAGGAAAGAACGGGGAACATGTATTTCTGGACGGGAGCCAATTGGCGCAACCTCGACACCAATTCCACCTTCACCTCCTACCTTGGGCCCCAGGCTGGCAACACGGGTTCGAACAATACCAATTTAGGGAATTCAAGTGGACAAGCACTTTATGTATCACCTTAATATGGATAGGCGACTGATGATGCGTTGGATGATCAATTGTGGCTTGTGGATTACTTTGCCCTGTGTTGCTCAACAGTCACCCACTTGTATTATTCAACTCACGGGATCGGGGAGCTATGTATTTCAATATGTCTGGGGTAGCAATATCACCGGTAGTTCTGGATCACTTTCCTCTACACCTGCCTCACTTGGAAGTGGTTGTGGGTCACTGAGTTATTCGAGCGGCAACTATGCTTGGCAACCTACAGTGGGTGGAAGTATCC
>Ga0208618_1000336_pt1 | contig 22374 bp, 23 predicted proteins | sample CryBogCBE18Jul08_FD_184585 | JGI IMG/M metagenome (GOLD analysis project Ga0208618, IMG submission 184585) | Freshwater microbial communities from Crystal Bog, Wisconsin, USA - CBE18Jul08 (SPAdes) | ecosystem: Environmental > Aquatic > Freshwater > Lake | place: Crystal Bog, Wisconsin, USA...
ATCCATGCAAGGCAATTCCGTTAAGAATTCCGCCCATCGCGTGTTCGCGAATTCCAAAGTGAATCAGGCGTCCATATGGATCGCTATTTTCCATTGCGCTACTTGCTGGCAAGAATGACTTGCTTCCCTCAATAGTCGTGTTGTTACTTCCGGCGAGGTCGGCAGAGCCACCCCAGAATTCAGGAAGAACGCCAGCAATTGCAGAGATAACTTTTCCTGATGCGGCGCGTGTGGCTACATCTTTGCCTGCTGGGAAGACAGGAAGTGCTGACTCCCATCCCCCTGGAAGTTCGTGATTGCGTAGGCGATTAAGAAGCGCCGCGCGATCAGGGTTGGCTGTCTTCCATGCTTCATATTCCACGTTCCATGCAGCATGCGCGGCTTGGCCACGTTCGATTACTTTTCTTGCATGGGCGAGAACATCGTCAGGAACGATGAAGCTCTCTTCAGGATTTAGGCCAAGCAATACTTTGGTTGCAGCAATTTCATCTGAACCAAGCGCTGAACCGTGTGATTCTGCAGTTCCCTTAGCGTGAGGCGCTGGCCATGCGATCGTGCTGTGTAGACGAATAAGTGTCGGGCGATCGGTGGTTTGTTCTGCTTCGATCATTGCCTTCTCAAGGCCATCGCGATCGATATTTCCATCAGCGAGCGCCGCAACAGTAATGACATGCCATCCATATGCTGCATAACGAGCGGCTACATCTTCAGTAAATGCAACGTGGGTATCGCCCTCAATCGAGATCCGGTTATCGTCATAAATCATCTTGAGGTTTCCAAGGGCCTGTGTTCCAGCAAGTGAAGATGCTTCACCGCTTACACCCTCTTCGAGGTCCCCGTCAGAGCAGATAACCCAAACGTTGTGATCAAAGAGTGACGTAGTACCTGTTGGGTCAAGCAATCCCATTTCAAAGCGTGCTGCCATCGCCATACCGACCGCATTGGAGACGCCGGCACCAAGTGGCCCAGTTGTTGTTTCGACACCATTGGTATGGCCGTATTCAGGGTGTCCAGGCGTAAGTGAGTTGTGGGTTCTAAATGACTTCAAGTCATCGAGTGAGAGACCGTATCCAGATAGGAAGAGTTGGATGTACAGGGTGAGTGAGGAGTGTCCGCAAGAGAGTACAAAGCGATCGCGTCCCAGCCAAGATGAGTCAGTTGGGTCGTGCTTAAGGAAGCGTTGGAAGAGTGTGTAGGCAACTGGTGCCAGTGACATTGCAGTGCCTGGGTGGCCATTGCCAACCTTCTGCACGCTATCCATTGCAAGTGCACGCGCGATCGTTACCGCTGCGTCATCTGTCGAACTCCAAGTAGTGCGTTCCATTGCGATCCATCTCCCTATTTTTAAGCTCGTACGGCTTCTATTCTCGACCTTTTACCTTCATTCGAACATCGTCGTTCGACAAAGTACTTATTAATAAATGGCTAACTACTGACGACTAAAGGCGTTTGCTTTGTACCCAATATTCCAGACCGACAACCAGATCAATCCGGCACCCAAAAGGTGAGCAGCAACGAGGGCTTCGGGAAGATGAGTGAAGTACTGGATGTAACCGATCAATCCTTGACCGAGACACACCCCAAGAAAGAGGAGAACTTTCTTCCCAATGAAAGAGCGGACCTCAAGAGGCTCAGATACTTTAATAACGAAATAAAGAGCAATGGTTAACCCGATAAGGGCAATCACCGTATCTGCATGGAGCCAAGAGATCAGACGTGGATCGATGTGATATCGCTTTGCCTGAGCATCTCCCGCATGTGGCCCGCTACCGGTGACGACGGTACCAAGGGTGATGACAATCAAACTAAGCGCGGTAACCAGGCGAATCAACAACTTGGTAGTGGGGAGAACCTGTGTGCGAGCCTTAGCGAAGATCCGCTCGCGCAACGAGAGCGTCGGAGGAATCAAGGCGATGGAGAGCAGGAAGTGCGCTGACACAGAGAACGGATTGAGTTTGGTAAGGACGGTAATCCCACCGAGGACGATCTGGGCGACAATGCCCAAAATTTGGGTGAGGGCGAGCAAGCGGATCATCTTCCAATCGCGCAAGCCCTTGCCCCAACGAAAGGCACCGATAACGGCAGCAATAATGGTGATCACTAAAACCACGGTAAGGAGTCTGTTTCCAAATTCAATCCAGGAGTGCAAAGTTCCTTGAGCTTGATGGGGGACAGGTGCAATAGAGCCCGAGACGCACTGTGGCCAGGTAGGGCAGCCAAGCCCTGAGCCGGTTAATCGAACAGCTCCACCGGTAACGATGATGCCAACTTGGAGGACTACAAGAGCCGTGTAGATCAGGCTGGCTAGATTCACCCGCTTAGCCTATTGCTTTTAGGCGGGGTACCTGGAGCTAGGAGAAGGCCAGCGGTTCGATTGGCGAAAAGAGGGGAATTACGCAACACTATTGTTGTGAAAAAGAGCGAGGACAAGACCAGGGATCTGGTTGCCCGCACTATTCTTGAAGACGGCCCCCAGAGCGCGGCCGAGCTCTCCGAGCGGCTAAATCTGACTCCTGCAGGGATCCGTCGCCACCTCGATAAATTGATTGAGATCGGCCTCTTGGAATCTCGCGAACCCCATCGGATTGCCAGCTCTCTGCGTGGACGGGGTCGCCCATCCAAGGTTTTCGTGATTACCGACCTGGGTCGCGAAAAATTTGAACATTCTTACGATGATTTAGCGGTCTCGGCGTTGCGGTTTATGGCAAATCTCTCCGAGCGAGATTTGGTCTCTGAATTCGCTCAGAGCAGAGCCGAAGATATTGAACGCCGGGTTGGAAAAGCTATCGGAGGCGCAACTTCGAAGGCGAAGAAAGTCTCTGCGCTCGCTGAATTCCTCACAACTGAGGGATATGCAGCAGAGAGCAAGAGCACGACGGCGGGAATTCAACTCTGCCAACATCACTGCCCAGTTGCTCACGTAGCTTCGGAGTTCCCACAACTCTGCGAGGCAGAGACAGAAGCTTTCTCAAAAGTTCTTGGATCTCACGTACAACGTTTAGCGACTATTGCTCACGGTGATGGAATTTGCACCACCTTTATTCCGACCGTCTCAAATAATCAGATTTCTAAAGAACGCGAAAACAATAAAAACAACCTCAAGGGAGCACGCGCATGAGTGATACAACCCTCCACCCAGAACTCGATGGAATTGGCACATATGAGTATGGCTGGTCCGATTCGGATGTTGCGGGCACCAATGTAAAACGCGGTCTCGATGAGGATGTCGTGCGCGATATCTCCTCAAAGAAGTCTGAGCCACAGTGGATGTTGGATCTGCGCCTGAAGGGTCTATCGCTCTTCGAGAAGAAGCCGATGCCAACTTGGGGATCAGACCTCACCGGAATCTTCTTCGACACCATTAAATATTTCGTTCGCTCTACCGAGAAGCAAGCCTCTTCATGGGAAGACCTTCCTGCAGATATTCGCAATACCTATGACCGACTAGGAATTCCTGATGCAGAGAAGAATCGCTTGGTCGCAGGTGTGGCTGCACAGTACGAGTCAGAAGTTGTGTATCACTCGATTCGCGAAGATCTCGAAAAGCTTGGCGTTATCTTCGTAGATACTGACACTGGACTTCGCGAACATGAAGAGTTGTTTAAAGAGTATTTCGGTACCGTCATTCCAGTCGGCGATAACAAGTTCGCCGCACTCAATACTTCGGTTTGGTCCGGTGGTTCATTCATCTACGTCCCAAAGGGTGTCCATGTAGATATCCCTCTTCAGGCTTACTTCCGCATTAATACCGAAAACATGGGGCAGTTCGAACGCACCTTGATCATCGCGGATGAGGATTCTTACGTCCACTATGTCGAAGGTTGCACAGCACCTATCTACTCATCGGATTCATTGCACTCAGCAGTGGTAGAGATCATCGTCAAGAAGAATGCCCGCGTGCGTTATACGACGATTCAAAACTGGTCTAATAACGTCTACAACCTTGTAACAAAGCGTGCAACCTGTGCCGAAGGCGCAACCATGGAATGGATCGATGGAAATATCGGATCCAAGGTCACCATGAAGTACCCAGCTGTCTTCCTCATGGGCGAGCATGCAAAGGGTGAAACACTCTCGATTGCATTTGCTGGTGAAGGTCAACACCAAGATGCAGGTGCGAAGATGGTTCACGCTGCTCCGTACACATCGTCAACGATCATCTCTAAGTCAGTTGCACGTGGGGGAGGACGTACCTCCTATCGCGGTCTCGTTCAAGTGCAGGCCGGCGCGCATCACTCAAAGTCAACCGTGAAGTGCGATGCCCTCTTGGTGGATACCATCTCGCGCTCAGACACTTACCCATACGTTGATATTCGAGAAGATGATGTTTCGATGGGTCACGAGGCAACTGTTTCCAAGATCAGCGATGACCAACTCTTCTATCTCATGTCACGCGGCCTCTCTGAAGATGAAGCGATGGCGATGATCGTCCGTGGATTCATTGAGCCAATCGCTCGTGAGTTGCCTATGGAATATGCACTCGAACTCAATCGTTTGATCGAACTTCAAATGGAAGGCGCTGTTGGATAATGTCTCTCGCAACAACGTCTAATTACTTAACTCCGACTGGACGAGAAGAGCCTTGGCGTTTTACGCCACTCAATCGTCTTGCTGGTTTGCATGACTCATCTGTTGAGTTGCACGATCGCATCTCCCTTGAGCCTTCGGACATTCCTGATGGCGTGACGATCACGATCGAAGACGCGCATGAATTCCCTTCACTCGCTACGACTGATGATCAGATCATCCAGCGCGTACGTGAAGTCGCTTCTAAGGTTTTAGTTGTGACCATTGCGGCTAATGCCGAAGTTGCTCTTCCCATCACTCTGGTGCGCACGCACCTTGAGATGAATCCGGAAGTTTCGCGGGTTCAAGTCAATGCTGGAGTTAATAGCCATTCAACGTTGGTAATCGCGAATAACGGTGATGGGATCATCGCCGAAGAGATTGAATTTAATCTTGGTGCAGCATCCAACCTTCGATTCATCACCCTGCAAGAGTGGGGCGGTAAAGCAGTCCATGTAGGGCGCCACCATGCAATCCTCTCGAAGGATTCAACTTTTACTTCATATGTAATCACCGTAGGTGGTTCCGTGGTTCGACTGCTTCCCACCGTTGAATACAAGGATCGTGGCTCTAGCGCCGAACTCCTCGGGCTCTACTTCGCTACGGATGGTCAACACCTTGAGCATCGTGTTCATGTTGAACACGGAGTTCCTGGCGCGAAATCTCGCGTCAACTACAAAGGTGCACTTAATGGAGATTCTGCTCGCACCGTCTGGATCGGCGATGTCTTCATCAAAGCAGCCGCTCAAGATACCGATACCTACGAACTTAACCGCAACCTCCTTCTCTCTGATGGTGCCCGTGCTGATTCAGTTCCGAATCTCGAGATCGAGACCGGTGACATTGTTGGAGCTGGTCACGCAAGCACGACTGGTCGATTCGATGACGAGCAACTTTTCTATTTGATGGCTCGCGGAATTCCAGAGTCGGAGGCCAAGCGCCTGGTTATTCGTGGATTCTTCTCTGAGATCATCTCCAAACTTCAGCTCCCTGAAGTGGAAGAGCGGATCATGGATCGAATCGATACTGAACTTGGTTCGGTGACCCTATGACGACTCTCGCATTTAACGACCTAGTTCCCGGGAAGCCACGGCAGGTTGAAGTCGATGGTAAGCCGGTATGCGTTGCCAGAGTTGGAGATGAAGTTTTTGCAGTTTCCAATATCTGCACTCACTCCTATGCAGAGTTGAGTGATGGCGAGATCGACGGTTTCAAGATCGAGTGCTGGCTCCATGGAGCGGATTTTGATCTTCGCACTGGTGAAGCACTTACCCTGCCTGCGACCGAAGCGCTCGAAAGTTATAACGTCGAAAGACGCGGAGATGAAGTTTTTATTAGCCCAAAGACGAAGGAGAACTAAGTGAGCACACTAGAGATTAAAGGACTGCATGTTTCAGTCATTACCGAAGAGGGCTCTAAGGAGATTCTTCGTGGAGTAGATCTGACCATCAACTCCGGTGAAGTGCACGCAATCATGGGCCCTAATGGTTCGGGTAAATCAACCCTCGCATACTCAATCGCGGGACATCCTAAGTACACGATCACCGCTGGAACAGTAACCCTGGATGGCGCAGATGTTCTCGAGATGACCGTAGATGAGCGCGCAAAGGCTGGACTCTTTCTTGCGATGCAGTATCCAGTTGAAGTTCCCGGCGTATCTGTCTCTAACTTCCTTCGCACAGCAGTCACCGCCGTCCGTGGAGAAGCTCCAAAGGTACGTACCTGGGTTGGAGAAGTTAAAGAGGCCATGTCGGCGCTCTCGATGGATCCAGCATTTGCTGAACGTAATGTCAATGAAGGTTTCTCAGGCGGAGAGAAGAAGCGCCACGAGATCTTGCAGATGGAACTCTTAAAGCCACGTATTGCGATTTTGGACGAGACAGATTCAGGACTCGACGTTGATGCGCTTCGCATCGTCTCTGAAGGCGTTAACCGCGTTAAAGAGAATCAGAATCTTGGCATCATGTTGATTACTCACTACACCCGCATTTTGCGCTACATCAAGCCTGATTTCGTTCACGTCTTCGCCGGCGGAAAGATCGTCGAAGAGGGTGGACCAGAGTTAGCTTCGAAGCTCGAAGAGAACGGTTACGCGGAGTACGTCACCGCTTAACCATGACCTCACCTCTCAATATCTCCGCTATTAAGCGCGACTTTCCCATCTTCGATCAGGAGATGCGCGGAGGGAAGCGCTTGGTCTTTCTCGATAGTGGAGCTACTAGTCAGAAACCTCTTCAAGTGATGGATGCTGAGCGGAATTTTTACTCTACAAATAACGCAGCTGTACATCGCGGCAGTTACCTTTTGGCCGAGAGAGCAAGTGAAGCATTTGAGGGAGCGCGTGCTCGCGTTGCCCAATTTATAGGTGCGCAGGCCGATGAGATCGTCTTCACCAAGAGCGCCACGGAGAGTTTAAATCTCCTGGCCGCCTCATTCGAAAGAAGCAGCGGAACACTCGCTATAAAGGCGGGTGATGAGATTGTTGTTTCGGAATTAGAACATCACGCCAATCTCATTCCTTGGCAAGAACTCGCAAAGCGCACTGGTGCGGTTCTCAAGTGGTTTGAGATGAAGCAAGATGGATCGCTCGATCTTTCACGGATAGATCAGATCATCACCTCGAAATGTAAAGTAGTCGCGATTACCCATCAATCAAATGTTCTGGGTTCAGTTCCAGATATCGCACCGATTATCGAAGCTGCGCATTCCGTTGGAGCTGTATTTGTTCTCGATGGTTGCCAATCGGTTCCTCATCAACCTGTAGATGTAAAAGAACTTAACGTTGATTTCCTGGTTTTCTCTGGACATAAAGCCCTTGGCCCAACGGGAGTTGGAGTTCTCTGGGGTCGTCACGCTCTGCTCTCGCAGATGGAACCATTTCTCTATGGTGGTTCCATGATCGAAACCGTGACCATGACCGAGTCCACATGGGCTGAAGCACCTAAGCGTTTTGAAGCTGGTGTTCCCAATATGGCCCAAGCCGTGGGTCTTGCAGCCGCCTTGGATTACTTAGATGGTGTGGGCTTAGAGAGAATTCATGAGTGGGAGCGCAACTTAACCAAGTACGCCCTCGATGGGTTGCACGGCATTGAAGGCGTGAAAGTTGTAGGTCCGCAAGGTTTAGAAAATCGTGGGGGAGTCATCTCCTTCACCATCGAAGGTTTACATCCTCATGACATTGGTCAGGTAATGGATCAATATGGTGTCGCCGTTCGCACTGGCCATCACTGTGCCTGGCCGCTGATACGCAAACTAGGTCTTACCGGAACCACCCGTGCCTCGTTCTATCTGTACAACGATATTTCTGATGTCGATATCTTTCTTGAATCAGTAACCGGCACTCGAGATTACTTTAGGGGCCGTTGATGGAACTCGATTCGCTCTATCAAGAGGTGATCTTGGATCACTACAAGAACCCGCTCCATAAAGGGCTACCTACTGGCGAGATTCAAGTTCATCACGTCAATCCCAATTGTGGCGATGAAATTACATTGAGTCTGGCTATTAAGGATGGCAAGGTGACCGACCTTGTCTGGGATGGCGTCGGTTGCTCTATCTCGCAAGCAAGCGCCTCGATCATGAGTGACTTAGTAGATGGCAAGAGCGTTGAGCAGGCAGGTGTTGCGCTTCATGAATTTACAGAGTTGATGTCGAGTAAGGGCACCAAGAGCGGAAATGAAGATATTCTCGAAGATGCAATTGCCCTTGCAGGAGTTTCAAAGTTTCCAGCGCGAGTAAAGTGCGCGTTATTGAGCTGGATGGCATTTAAAGACGCAGCAATTCAGAATGGAGCAGAACTATGAGCGAACAACAGCTAGCTACTCTGGATGAAGTGACGGAGGCGTTGAAAGATGTCATCGATCCTGAACTTGGAATCAATGTAGTTGACCTCGGGCTCGTCTACGAGATGAGTGTCAATGAATCAAATGTTGCCGTCCTGGACATGACGCTCACTTCTGCAGCCTGTCCACTTCAAGATGTGATTGAAGACCAAGCCCGTCAAGTGCTGGCAGATATCACCTCAGATGTCCAGATCAATTGGGTATGGATGCCACCTTGGGGTCCAAACAAAATCACCGATGATGGTCGTGAACAACTTCGCGCTATCGGCTTCACTGTTTGATCACTCGCTTTAAAAAACTTAAGGAATCCTTATGTCTATGAACTCCATGGGTGCGCATTCAGCCATGCGTTCATTAACTCGCGATCCGGCCGTGAAAGATATGAAACTCAAAGCCGGAACGGTAAAACGAATCTGGAGTTTTGCCCGTCCTTTTAAGCTCTACCTCATCATCTTCCTTGTGATGATTGTGGCCGATTCACTTTTAACGGTCGCTAGCCCATTGCTCTTGAAGAACCTGATCGACAAGGGAGTTATCCCGCACAACGGTCGTATCGTCACCGAGTTAGCTCTCACGGTTGGCTTGATCGCAATCCTTGACACCTCGGTGAGCCTGGTTTCTCGTTGGTTCTCATCGCGTATCGGCGAGGGTTTGATCTATGAGATGCGCACCCAAGTATTCGCCCACATCCAAAAGCAATCGATCGCTTTCTTTACCCGCACTCAAACCGGAGCTTTAATCTCACGAATTAACTCTGATGTCATCGGAGCGCAAAATGCCTTCACAAATACCCTCTCTGGAGTTTTAAGTAATATTTTGACCTTAACCTTGGTAGCGGCCGCTATGGCCACCTTGTCTTGGCAGATCACACTTGCATCTCTCGTTTTACTCCCACTCTTTTTAATACCAACAAAGTGGGTCGGCAAGAAGATTCAGAGTCTGACCCTCGCCTCCTTCAATCTCAATGCCGAGATGGCTTCAACGATGACCGAACGTTTCAACGTTTCGGGAGCACTACTTGTTGCTCTCTATGGAGAACCAAATAAAGAACGTGAAGGTTTTCGCGCAAAGGCTCGTCGAGTAGCAGATATCGGTATTCACACCGCCATGCTCAATCGGATTTTCTTTATGGCGATCACAACCATTGCCGCCCTTGCCACTGCTTTGGCTTATGGCATTGGTGGACATCTGGCGATCTCTGGCGCGATCACTGTTGGATCACTTCTGGCTATCACAACGCTCTTAGCTCGTCTCTACGGTCCTCTCACCTCGCTTTCAAATGTACGAGTCGATGTCATGACCGCACTAGTTTCATTTGAGCGAGTATTTGAAGTTTTAGATCTTGAACCGATGGTTCGAGATCATGAGTTAGCTGCGCCGATAACGGTTGCCCGACCATCAATCGAATTCGATCGCGTCACTTTCTCCTACCCTAAGGCGACGGAAATCTCCTTGGCTTCACTTGAACTGGCAGCCAAGAAGGAGATGGTTGATTCGGGTGTAGTACTTGAAGACGTCTCTTTCTTCTGTCCTCCAGGATCGTTCACTGCGATTGTTGGTCCTTCTGGCGCCGGAAAGAGCACGATCTCCGGATTGGTTCCTCGTCTTTACGATGTAACGCAAGGCAGTATCAAGATTGCAGGAACAGATCTACGTGAACTCACTTTGGCTTCACTACGTAATGAGATAGGTGTCGTCACGCAAGACTCCCACATGTTCCACGACACGATCGAAGCTAATTTGCGATACGCCAAGGAAGATGCAACCTTGGATGAGATTGAACAGGCTTGCCGCGCGGCACAAATTTGGAGTTTTATTGAATCTCTTCCCAATGGATTAGATACCATCGTGGGAGAACGTGGTCACAGACTGAGTGGGGGAGAGAAGCAACGTCTCGCTATCGCTCGATTACTCCTCAAAGCTCCAAGCATCGTGATCCTCGATGAAGCGACCGCCCATCTTGATTCCGAAAACGAGGCACTTGTTCAGGCGGCGCTGGAAGTAGCTCTAGAAGGTCGCACCAGCATTGTCATCGCTCACAGACTCTCAACTATTCAGAAGGCTGATCAGATCTTGGTCCTCGAAAGTGGACGACTAGTAGAGCGCGGCACACATGAAGAGTTAGTTGCTCGTGGAGGTTTGTACTTCGATCTCTACCAACGTCAATCTCTTGTCGGGGGAAATTAACGAGCGAGGATTACTTATCCGTAATCTGTAAACGTTGATTACGCATGATTGCGTTCTTCCCGGTGATCGTCTCTCGCCCGGCATTTGCAATGACTACCGCGATATATGGCAAGAACACTGCTCCGGCCATAGCCACCCAGCGATAGGGATTCGGCAGAAAAATTGTGGATACAAAACAAGCTGTTCGCAGCATCATCGAGTAGAAATATCTGCGCTGTCTTCCCTTTTGTTCAACCGAAAGAGCATCTTGGGCGCTGGTTATGACGATAGGGGTATTTTTCTTACCCGATCCCTCGCTACGCATGCTCACGGATGAAGCCTAAGTCTCGCTCGCCGTTCGCGCCTCTTTTAACTACGCACGAGTAGTGGCTAATCTGCTCCCATGACTTCTTCGCCGCAAGGTCCCCGTATTGTCTTTGTAACCGGCGGAAATCGCGGAATTGGCTTAGCGATTGCTAGAAGCTTTGCGACTGAGGGAAACCTGGTCATCGTCTCCTACCGTTCAGGTAGCGCCCCCGAGGGATTGGTCGGCGTCAAGATGGATGTCACCGACCCAGAGAGCGTAAATGCCGCCTTCAGTGAAATTGAAAGCACCTACGGCTCTGTCGATGTTCTTGTCGCGAATGCAGGAATTACTCGGGATGGCCTCACTATGCGGATGAGTGATGAGGATTTCACCGCCGTTGTAGATACCAATCTGACTGGAACTTTTAGAACTGTCCAACGCGCGATCTCACCAATGATGAAGAAGCGCAGTGGGCGAGTAATTCTTATTGGCTCGGTTGTCGCACTTCTCGGTTCAGCCGGCCAAGCTAATTACGCCGCTACCAAGAGCGGCTTGATCGGAATGGCTAGAGCTTTAGCCCGTGAATATGGTTCACGCGGTTTGACCTTCAACGTCATTGCCCCAGGCTTCGTTGAGACTGATATGACTGCAGTGTTGAGCGACACGCTGCGTGAAAAGTATGTTGCGGCAATTCCACTCGGTCGATTCTGTTCACCTGAAGAGGTTGCGACCGTCGTTAAATTTATTGCTTCACCTGAAGCGAGTTACATCACAGGAGCGGTTATTCCGGTCGACGGAGGAATGGGGATGGGTCACTAATGGCACTACTTACAGGGAAGAACATCTTGGTTACAGGAGTGCTGACCGATGGTTCGATCGCATTTCACATTGCCAAGTTAGCCCAAGAAGAAGGCGCCAATGTCGTCCTCACAGGTTTTGGTCGCGGATTGAGTTTGACCACACGTATCGCTGGTCGCCTACCTAAGCCAGCCCCAGTGATTGAACTTGATGTAACAAATCCTGAGCATCTAGCTGGTCTCGCTGCCGAGGTGAAGAAGTATGTGCCTCATCTTGATGGTGTTGTTCACTCCATTGGTTTCGCTCCACAGGCTGCCTTGGGCGGAAATTTCTTAAATACCGAGTGGGAAGATGTCTCGATCGCAGTTCACACTTCGACCTTCTCCTATAAATCTCTAGCGATCGCTGTGCGCGAGCTCTACCCTGAATCTGGAGCGAGCATTGTTGGCCTCACCTTCGATGCCACCGTGGCCTGGCCAAAGTACGACTGGATGGGCATCGCCAAGGCTGGCCTTGAATCATGTAATCGGTACTTGGCTCGCGACCTGGGCGCCGAAAATATCCGCTGCAACCTGATCGCGGCCGGTCCATTGGCCACTATCGCGGCCAAATCAATCCCGGGCTTTGAAGAGTTTGAGAATGTCTGGAATACCCGTTCGCCGCTCGCCTGGGATTTTGCCGATCCAGAGCCTGCCGCTCGCGGCGCAATCGCCCTCCTCTCTGACTGGTTCCCTAAGACAACAGGTGAAATCATCCATGTCGATGGGGGAGTTCACGCCATCGGGGGCTAAAAGCCCAATTTCTGCTTTTCCTACCCCTCAAGGTATCCTTTGGACATCAAGTGGAGTTTGTCGCTCCCACCTCACTGGCTTCGGCTGGTTGGTCAAGAACGAACTCGCCAATTTTGGCGGGTCTATTTTTGCGCGACTTAATCCTCTTGCATCATGCACTTTCTAGAGAGGAAGAGTTATCAGCGCCGAACAAAGAATCAATGATCGAATCCGAGCCTCGGAAGTTCGTCTCATCGGTTTCTCTGGTGAACAAGTCGGAATCGTTGTCACAGCGACTGCCCTTTCCATGGCAGAAGAAGTTGGCCTCGATCTCGTCGAGATTTCTCCAGATGCAAAACCACCCGTCTGCAAGATCATGGATTTCGGAAAATATAAGTACGAGATCGCACAGAAGGCACGGGAAGCAAGACAGAACCAGACCCACATTGTGGTTAAAGAGATTCGTTTTGGATTAAAGATTGAACCTCATGACTATGAGACGAAGAAAGCTCACATTGAGCGCTTCCTCAAAGGCGGAGACAAGGTGAAGGTAACTGTTCAATTCAAAGGAAGAGAGCAGACCCGCCCAGAGATGGGATACCGATTGCTGATGAAGCTCTCAGAGGAGATCGCAGAGTTCGGCTTCGTTGAGTTCGCACCAAAGAAGGAAGGAAAGAGCATGACGATGGTCCTTGGACCGGTTCTTAAGAAGAGCCAGGCATCTAAGAAGTCCGCGCCAAAGGCAGCACCAGCAGCCGCAGCTCCAGCTCCAACTTTAGAAACTCAAGAAGTCGCTCAATAATTTTTTTCAGTAGTTCTAACAGAAGTAACGACAAGTACCCAGGAGGTATGAAGTGCCAAAGATGAAAACCCATAGCGGAGCTAAGAAGACGTTCCGTCTGACCGGCACCGGCAAGATCATGCACGAGCGTGCAGGTAAGCGCCACCTTCTTGAACATAAGTCTTCACGCGTCACTCGCCGTTTGAGCAATGATGCAACTGGAAAGAAAACCGTAACCATGACAGCCAAGCGCATGCTCGGTTTGAAGTAAGGAGCAGATAAATGGCTAGAGTAAAACGCGGTGTCCACGCTGCTAAGAAGCGTCGCACCACCCTTGAACGTACCGCTGGTTACCGCGGACAACGCTCACGTCTTTTCACAAAGGCGAAGGAGCAACTTACCCACAGTATGGTCTACGCCTTCGATCACCGTAAGGATAAGAAGGGCGATTTCCGCCAACTCTGGATTCAGCGCATCAATGCTGGTGCTCGCGAACATGGCTTGACCTACAACCGCTTCATCCAAGGCCTTAAGGCTGCTGGTGTTGAAGTAGATCGTCGCGTTCTCTCCGAGCTTGCAACTAACGATCCAGCTGCATTTGCAGCTCTCGTTGAAGTTGCTCGCCAACATCTCGTCACCGCTTAATTAGTTCAGCTGAAGTCACTTTGACTCACGCACCTATTACGAGCCTTCATTCGCCCCATGTGGAGCGGGTGAAGGCTCTTTTGGGTCCTCGGGGTAAGAAGCAACGTGGCTTAGAGAAGCGCTTTGTGGCAGATGGTTTGCAATCTCTGCGTGGCGCACTCGTTCCAGCCGTTCCAACCGCTCCACTTATCGATCTTCTCTATCTCACCGATTCTGGATTAGAGAAATTACAGAGCGAATTCTCTGATGAAGTTCTTGCAAAACACGAGACCATCATGGTGACCGATCAAGTAATGGCTGCGATGGCTGATACGCAATCCCCACAAGGAATCCTCGCGCTCTGTAAGTACCTTCCCTCTGACCTCACAAAATTTGATGCGGGTACTCTGAAGAAGGTTGCTTATTTCTGGCAGATTCAAGATCCCGGTAATGCAGGTACTGCAATCCGAACCGCAGATGCATGTGGATTCGATCTCGTGGTCTTTAGCGATTTGAGCGTCGATGTCTATAGCCCGAAAGTTGTCCGTTCCACAGCAGGTTCCCTATGGAATATTCCGGTAGTCGATGATGTGCCCCTTGATCAACTTGAGGAGTTCTCCTACCGCAACAATCTCTCTCTCGTTGCCCTTGATGGCGGGGCGGAGCAATCCCTTTCAGATATTGATAAAACCGAACCGACCGTTTTGGTCTTTGGAAACGAAGGTCATGGATTGCCTGAATTGGCACCAGCTTTTCAACGAATTTCGATACCGATGCGTGGGCGCGCCGAAAGTTTCAATGTAGCAAGTGCCGCCGCAATCGCAATGTATTACCTCTCTAACTAAGAGAGACTTTAGTAAGATCCCATCCCATGAGCCTTTCAGCGCAAGCAATCGAAGATGCCAAGGTTGAGGCCCTTTCGGCTATAGCGGGGGCAGAAGATCTTGAGGCACTCAAAGAGGTCAAATCGGCGCATGTGGGGGATAAGTCACCTATAGCTAGAGCCAACCAACAATTAGGTTCCCTTACTCCTGAAGAGCGGTCGACCTTTGGAAAGATCATTGGCCAGGCTAAGAATCAAGTAGTCACTGCGCTGGAAGCGCGAACCAAAGTCCTTGAAACAGAACGTGATGCGCGCGTGCTTATCGAAGAGCGGGTTGATGTTTCGATTCCTGCACGACGTGCTCCACAGGGAGGACTTCATCCTCTAACTATTTTGACCAATGAAATTTGCGACCTCTTCCTTGGAATGGGTTATCGCGTTGCAGAAGGCCCAGAGTTAGAGGCCGAATGGTTAAATTTCGATGCCCTCAATATTCCTGCAGATCATCCAGCTCGCACCATGCAAGACACATTCTTTATTGAGCCACTCGATTCTCACTTGGTACTTCGCACTCACACCTCACCGGTTCAAGTCCGGACGATGCTGGAAGAAAAGCCTCCGATTTACGTCATCTGCCCAGGACGCACCTATCGCGCAGATGAATTGGATGCGACCCATACACCAGTCTTCTCGCAGGTCGAAGGTCTCGTCATCGATAAAGGCATCACCATGGCTGATCTCAAAGGAACCCTCGATCACTTTGCGCGATCAATCTTCGGCGCTGATGTAAAGACGCGTCTGCGCTCCTCATTCTTCCCTTTCACCGAACCAAGTGCCGAAGTCGATTTCTTCTTCAACGGTCGCTGGATCGAATGGGGCGGTTGCGGAATGGTCAATCCAAAAGTTCTGGTCGCTTGCGGAATAGATCCCGAGGTTTACAGCGGATTTGCCTTTGGAATGGGATTAGAGCGAACCTTGATGGTCCGTCATGGAATTACCGATATGCATGACATTGTTGAAGGCGATGCTCGCTTCTCGCAGAATTTTGGAATGGGTGTGAAGTGAAGGCTCCTCTATCGTGGATTCGCGAATATGTAGATCTCCCGTCCTCACTCACCAATGCCGAGATCGAAGAGGCATTTGTATCAGTAGGTTTCGAAGTTGAAGGCGTTGAAGTTCAAGGCGCGGATATCACGGGGCCTCTCGTCATCGGAAAAGTCATCTCTATCGAGCAGGTTGAAGGTCAGAAGAAACCGATTCGTTACGTTGGACTCGATTGCGGAGAAGGCGAAACTCGCTACGTCATTTGTGGTGCATCAAATTTTGCGGAAGGTGATCTGGTAGTTGTCTCATTGCCAGGCGCAGTCCTTCCTGGAGGATTTGAGATTGCTGCTCGTCAAACGTATGGACATACATCCAATGGAATGATCTGCTCTGCTCGTGAGTTGGGATTGAGTGAAGACCACACCGGCATCATCGTGGTCCACGAAGGCAAGCCGGGCGATGATGCCCTTGCACTTCTTCAAGTTCACGATTCCATCTTTGATGTAGCGGTCAATCCAGATCGTGGTTACGCCCTATCCATCCGAGGCTTAGCTCGCGAATTAGCCGCATCCCTCAACCTTCCATATGTCGATCCCGCAAGTGCAGTGGATGCATCAGCTCTAGAGATCAATACTGCTGGCGTCCAAGTGAGCATTGACGATCCTTCTGCGGCGAGTGTTATTTATATTCGCAGCATCGCAGGCTTTAATCCCGCTTCTTCAACTCCACTCTGGATGAGCCGCCGCATCGAAAAGTGCGGAATGCGTTCGATCTCTCTCGCTGTCGATATCACCAACTATGTGATGCTCGAACTCGGCCAACCTCTCCATGCCTTTGATGTAGAGAAGATTCAAGGCTCGCTACATATTCGCACCGCTCAGAGCGACGCCGAACTGACAACTCTCGATGGACAGGTTCGCAAACTCTCTCCACAAAATCTAGTCGTTGCAGATGATGCACAGCCTTTAGCGCTTGCCGGAACGATGGGTGGCTTGCACTCTGAAGTGACATCTACATCGTCGCATTTAGCTATTGAAGCGGCGCGTTTTGATCCAATTGCAATTGCCCGTAACTCTAGATTCCATCGCTTATCTTCAGAAGCATCACGACGTTTAGAGCGTGCAGTGGACCCTGCTCTCGCATCTATTTCAAGTGCACGTGCAGTTCAGCTTCTGGTTGACCTTGGTGGCGCGCGTTATGTTGGTAGTGCAACAGCTGGTGCTATTCCAGCCATGCCTTCTATTGATTTCGATCCTCATTTTGTTTCTCAATTGCTCGGAGTGGAAATTAATCCCGAAGTTGTGGCTAAACACCTTACGACTGTCGGATGTTCCATTGATGAAGTGAGTACAACTTTATGGAAGGTGACACCAGCTACCTGGCGCAGCGATCTGCTTAACCCTTCTGATTTAGTAGAAGAGGTCGGTCGACTTGTTGGTTTGAATTCCATCGAAGGAACCCTGCCGATTGGGCCGGCGAGAGCAACCCTGAGCCCGCTGCAATATCGCAAGCGCGGTGTGGCAAACTTTTTGGCGAATCTTGGATTCTCCGAGGTCTATAACTATCCATTTGTTAATCAAGAGATGGTCGAACTTCTTGGTTTCACGGGCGCACGTGCGGCAAGTTTCAAATTAGCCAATCCGATGTCCGACCAAGCACCACTTTTGCGCACACATCTACTTCCGGGTTTACTTGAAACTGCAAAGCGAAATCTCAATCGCGGCGCGAAGGATTGTGCGATCTTCGAAATTGGATCGGTCTTCCGCGATGTCGCGAAGTTGGCGCATGTAGCTCCAGTTCCAACGACAACGCGCCCTTCAGCAGAGACGATTGCAGAGATCTACGCATCTGTTCCTCCGCAACCACTCTTTGTAGGAGGCGTCGTTGTTGGTTCACTTGACCGTAACGGGTGGTGGGGAAGTGGCCGCGTATTTGATTGGTCCGATGCAACCACGATGGCTCTCAAAATTATTGAATTGACCGGGAACGTTGGAACGATCGTTCAATCGGATCTTGCCCCATGGCACCCTGGTAGATGTGCGGAGATTCAAGTAGGTGGAAAGCCTGTTGCTCACGCAGGAGAATTACATCCACGCGTCTTGGAGGCACTGGGACTTCCACCGCGCAGTTGTGCATTCGCGGTGATCCTCTCGGAATTGCCCGTTGCCCCTGCAAAGAGCGTTAAGCCAATTCTGACGATGCCAGCTGCTACCCAGGATGTCTCCTTGATCGTTGATGCCTCGGTGCCTGCTTCGAAGGTCGAAAGCGCCCTGGTCTCTGGAGCGGGAGAGCTCCTTGAATCGATATCGCTCTTTGACCGTTACGAAAACCTCGGCGATGGCAAGGTTTCTCTCGCCTTCACCCTCACTTTCAGGGCTCCTGACCGGACTTTGACCGCTGATGAGGTCTCGGGTTACCGCGAAGCAGCCGTCGCTGCCGCCGCTAGTCAATGTGGCGCCACAGTCCGCGCATAATTATTCATATATTTGTATAATTATTCATAACCACCTAGACTCTGGCTATGAAAATTGGAGTCGTCGGTGCCAGTGGTTACTCAGGCGGAGAGCTTCTTAGACTCCTGACCGCCCATCCCCATTTCCAGGTTGAGTATGTAGCGGCGGGAACTCAGGCAGGAACCCCCATCACCAGTGTTCACCCTCAGCTTCTGGCTTACGCGGGTCTTGATTTCGAATCCACAGATTCTCAAAGAATGAATGATTGCGATCTAGTCTTCATCGCACTTCCTCATGGTGAATCGGCGAAGTTGATCGCTGAGATAAATCCAGAGGTAAAGGTCGTAGACCTCGGAGCAGATTTTCGCTTGTCATCCGAAGAGTCATGGTCGAAGTACTACGGCGGAGCACATGCCGGTACGTGGGTCTATGGGCTTCCTGAAATTCCTGGTCAACGAGAGAAAATTAAGCAGGCAACGCGGATTGCAAACCCTGGTTGTTATGCAACATCGATCGCTGTAGCAGCCGCTCCTGCCTTAGCAGGCGGATTGATTGATGGCGGTGACATTGTTGTTGTTGCAGCTTCCGGAACAACAGGTGCAGGTCGTAAGGCTTCCACCAATCTCTTAGCCAGTGAAATTATGGGTTCGTTGGTATCCTACAAATTTGGGGGAGTGCATCAACACACTCCTGAGATTGAAGAGACGCTCACTGGAATCTCTGATTCTCCCGTAAAGATCTCCTTCACTCCGATTCTCGCTCCAATGCCGCGAGGAATATTGTCCACCGTTACAGCGAAGTTAAAGCGGCCAATCACAACCGAAGCAGTACACGAGATCTATCAAAAGTTTTATGCGAGCGAAGAGTTTGTTTCAGTTCTCTCTCACTCACAACTTCCTAAGACGTCAGCTGTACTTGGAAGCAACTCGGTGCAGATTCAAGTGGCCGTTGACGAACACACCGAACGATTGGTCATTACTGCCGCGATTGATAATCTCGGTAAAGGCGCTGCATCGCAGGCTATTCAAAATGCCAACTTGATCTCTGGATTTGAAGAAGGTCTGGGACTCAGTGCGAGCGGTATTGGTTCATGAAATTAATTAAGTACGGTGGGCATGTATTAAGTGATGCCGAAACCAATAACGCGATTATCCAGGCCATTGCAAATCTCCATCAGCAAGGCGAGAAGGTTGTAGTAGTGCATGGAGGTGGGCCGGCGATTAATGATGAGTTGGCTATTCACGGAATTTCGAGTGAAATGGTTGGGGGATATCGCAAGACATCTCCAGAGGCTATGGAGATTGTGCAGCAAGCGCTTGCTGGCTCCGTGCTTCGCTCTCTAACAAATTCATTTATCGCATGCGGGGTTAATGCAGTCGGAATATCGGCAGCGGATGGAAAGATTATTCGCGCTGAGAAATTTCAACCAACTCTTAATGGAGAAACCCTTGATATTGGCTTAGTAGGTGAACCAACTCAAGTGGATGTCTCCCTCTTACATCTTCTTCTGGATTCAGGTTATCTGCCAATCGTTTCTCCCATCGGAGTTGATACTCACGGACAAGCGCTTAACATCAATGGGGATATTGCTGCTGGAGCCATCGCTGGCGCTCTGCAGGCCGAAGAAGTGCTCTTCATTACTGATGTGCCAGGTATCTATCGCTCATGGCCTGATCCATCCTCAATCATCAAAGAGATTTCCAGAGAAGAGCTTGCTGGTATTGCTGGATCCTTCGCGGATGGAATGGCTCCTAAGGTGAAAGCGGTACTGAGCGCCCTTGAATCTGGCGCCAAGAAAGCGCGCATCATCGATGGAACAGATCTGAAGAATTTGAAGTCATCACTCTCGGGCGTAGGTGGAACGGTGGTATTTGCATGAATACTCAGGAGCGTTGGCATGCAGCGATGCAGAACAACTATGGAACGCCCTCGATCACCTTGGTCAAGGGAGATGGCGTTGAGGTCTGGGATGAAGACGGGAAGCGTTATCTAGATTTTCTTGCGGGAATTGCCACCAACATTCTTGGCCATGCACATCCAGCAATCGTGAAAGCGGTCTCAAAACAAATTGCCGAGCTTTCGCACGTTAGCAATCTATATATTCACAACCCAGGTGTAGAACTCGCAGAGAAGTTGCAAGATCTCACCAACAATCCCACCGCACGAGTTTTCTTCTGCAACTCAGGCGCGGAGGCTAACGAAGCGGCGATAAAGATTTCACGCCTGACGGGCAAAACCCAGATCATCTCGACCATAGGTGGATTCCACGGTCGAACTTCAGGTTCACTCTCTGTGACTGGGCAAGAAGGGAAACGCAAGATATTCGAACCACTTGTTCCAAAGGTGAAATTCGTTCCCTATGGAGATTTGTGGGCGATGCGTAAAGCGATTTCGCGCAGGACAGCACTTGTCATAGTTGAGCCGATCCAAGGCGAGAATGGGGTTGTTGTTCCTCCGGATGGTTATCTGCAAGAACTTCGTTCACTATGCACTAAACATGGCGCACTGCTAGCCATCGATGCAGTTCAAACCGGCATGGGCCGCACTGGCACTTGGTTCGGTTATGAGCACGAGGGAATTCAACCCGACATCATTACTCTCGCTAAAGGCTTGGGTGGTGGGTTGCCTCTCGGCGCCATGATCACTCTTGGTAAAGCCGTTCCCGCTTTTAAACCTGGAGAACATGGTTCTACCTTTGGCGGAAATCCGATGTCCTGTGCCGCAGCAAATGCCGCCATCGACTTCATTGTTAAGAAAGAGATTCTTGAGAAGGTCGCTATCGACGGTGAATATCTGAAGGCGCAGTTATCTGCCATCCCAGGAGTGTCAGGTGTGAGAGGACGCGGTCTCTTGCTCGGAATTGTTCTGGATTCACCTGTTGCAAGTGATGTCGCTGGAAAAGCTCTAGCCAAAGGTTTATTGGTAAACGCTCCAGGGAAGAAAGTGATCCGTATTGCTCCGGCTCTGACAGTGAGCAAGAAGGAGATCAAGGAGTTTGTGAAACTCTTTGCAGAATGCGTAGATGAGGTGCTCAATGGTTAAGTCACTGAGCAATCAGAGCGAGAAGCGGAAAGAACTTCTGGCTTCTCTCATCCGCAATGGAAAAATTCATTCCCAAGCCGATGTTGTGAACGAGTTGAGCAATGCTGGTTTTGAAGTTACTCAGGCAACTGCGAGTCGCGATCTTCAGGATCTTGGCGCCATGCGCAGCAAGGGGAGCGATGGAGTTGCGAAGTACGTGCTTGCCGCAAATTCCCCACAGTTACCAAGTTCGAACCTGGTTCTCTCGGTTGCCGTAAGTGGAAACATTGTCGTCTTGCGAACACCGCCTGCTGCCGCTCAATTTGTAGCGAGTTCATTGGACGCAGCGATTGTTGCTGGAGAGCTACTTTCGGCAATCGGAACCATTGCAGGAGATGACACCGTCTTGGTAATCGCAGCAAAGGCAGATGGTGGAGATGCGCTTGCTGAAGAACTTTCAACCACCTTTGGAAAGGGAAAATAATGGCTCTATGGGGTGGACGGTTTTCGGTAGGACCCAACGAATCAGTTGCAAAGTTATCTCGCAGCGTACATTTCGATTGGAGGCTTGCCCCCTATGACATTCGCGTCAATCACGCGCACGTAGCGGGATTGAAGCGCGCTGGAATCTTGAGTGAATCTGATGCACATGTAATTACACAGGCGCTCGTCGAACTTGGAAATGAGATTGCGGCCGGTGAGTTCACTTATAACGATGGTGATGAAGATGTCCACAGTGCAATTGAGAGGGGTCTAGTTGCCAAGCTAGGACCGCTGGGTGGAGCCTTTAGAGCGGGTCGTTCACGTAATGATCTAGTTGTCACAGACTTTAAGTTGTACGTCATTGATCACTTACTTGAAATTGCCCATGAGGTGGTTGAACTCAGCACCACTCTCGATGAGGTTGCGAAGCGAAACATTGACGTTGTTGCTCCTGGATTTACCCATCTCCAGCACGCCCAACCCATTCTCTTCTCGCACGAATTGGCAAAGCATTCCCATGCCCTCCTTCGTGATGTGGATCGAATGAAGGATTGGCTTTCTCGGAACTCGGTTTCACCACTGGGTTCCGGAGCGCTTGCCGGTTCATCTTTGGTTCCAAACCCAGAGATCATTGCCGCAGATCTGGCATTTGGTGGAGTCACACGAAACAGCATTGATGCGGTCAGCGATCGGGAC